>Ga0307510_10007884_pt1 | contig 12686 bp, 13 predicted proteins | sample 12_EM_MG_FD_207224 | JGI IMG/M metagenome (GOLD analysis project Ga0307510, IMG submission 207224) | Populus trichocarpa ectomycorrhiza microbial communities from riparian zone in the Pacific Northwest, United States - 12_EM | ecosystem: Host-associated > Plants > Roots > Unclassified | place... | reverse complement strand
GAGCAGCTTCGCGCTCACGAACAGCGCGCGCACGGCGTTGGTCGCCTGCACCGCAAGCATCGCGTTGTCGGCGGCGCCTTCGAGAGCCGCGACGGCGTCTTCGTGCAATGAGCGGAATTCCATCCACTCGACCGACTTGAAATTGGTGAGGAATTGATAGGCCTGGCCGACGGTCGCAATCGCCAGCGTGTCGCCGTTCAGCTTGATCTTGAACGTCGTGCGCAGCGGGGTCTCGGAGTTTTGGGGATCACTCATGGGCTGCTTCTGGACGATGACGGCTTAACGAAGGGAAAACGGCAGCCCCGCCGTTCGGCAAATATCAGGAGTCGGTGCTGGCGCGCTGCGCGGCAATTGCCGATCCGCTCAGGCTCGGCACCACGACCAGGCGGTTGAACTCGCCGTTGTCGTAGGATTTCATGAACCGATCATAGTCCTTGATCGAGACGCAGCCGTTGGAATCGCCGCGCGGCCCCAGCATGTAATTGTGGGTGAGAAGGCCGACGCGGCCGAGCGCGCTGGTGCCATCGGTCGGCGTCAGACGCAGCGCCCGGACACCATGGAAAAGTTTTTCGCGCGGCTTCAGATCGTAGGTCGCCGGCGGGGTCGCACCGACCATGCGCTGATCGACATGCTGGGGATCGTCCATCAGCGCGCCCATGCCCGAATGCGCTTCCAGCGCAATGCCGCTCGGCAAATAGAGTGCCTTGGCCGAGATGTCATAGACCGCCGTGCGCGAATCGTAGCCGAGGGCAGCGAGATCAGGCGCCTTGCCGAACAGGCCGCTGTCCGGCGTCAGCGAGGCCAGCTTGATCTTGTCGGTGAATTTTTCGAAGAAGTTGCGGTTGTCGACCCGGGGGGTGGTGTCGGCATAGGCCTGGCTCGAGGCGATCTGGGCGGAGAACTCCGCCTGCACGGGCCGCGAGCGCGGCATCGGGACGGCGTCGGCACGCTGCTGCGAGGGCCGCCTCTCGTCAACCGGCGTCCGATCATCATCGGGCAGGGTCAAGCGCCAGTCATCGCTCTGAAGCTTCTGCGTCAGCATCGCCTTGGCGTCGCGGAGCTTGCTCTGGACCGCATTCAGGGCGGAGCGCTCCATCGTCCGCAGGCCGAGCTCGCGGGTGGTTGGGCTGCCCGACAGCGAGGCAAAACGGTCGTCGAAGGACGGCGCATTGGCGGGCGGCAGCGCGGCTGAAACGAGCGGGGTCGAGTCGCCGATATCGGCGACCCAGGCAGCCGCGCCCAGCGCCAGCGCGACGGCGGCCAAAGACAGCAATATCGTCTCCGCTCGCCCAACACGGCGGCGCGACAACAGCCTTTCGGCGCTTGCGCGGTCGGAAACCATCAGATCCCCAAATCGACCCCCGGGGGGGCCCACCCCCACCCGGAGACTCTCTACCAGCTACCATATTGGGAGCCAAAAGTTAGGCATAATCGCGGCCGTCAGGGCCTCCGTAAGGTATCCAATGACCGATCCTTTCGATCTAGAGCGCTTCGTCAGAGCCCAAAACCCGGTTTTTCGCGACGTTCAGGGGGAGCTGGCCTGGGGCCGGAAGCAAAGCCACTGGATGTGGTTCGTGTTCCCACAGATCGCCGGCCTCGGCCTCAGCGCCATGTCCCAGCGCTATGCCATAGGCTCGCACGCCGAGGCCAAGGCCTACCTTGCCCACCCTCTGCTCGGCCCGCGCCTGGTCGAATGCACACGCCTCGTGCTTGCCGTCGAGGGGCGAACCATCAATGCCATCCTCGGCGCGCCTGACGATGCCAAATTCCGCTCGTCGATGACGCTGTTCGGCGCGGTGTCCGATGAGCCGATTTTCGGTGAGGCGCTCACCCGATATTTCGCAGGCGAGCGCGACGGCGCCACGCTCGAGATCCTCGCGAAGCTCGATCAGGCGCCGCGCTAGCGCGACCTACGCCTAGACGAATGGACGCATGCAGGCGGAGCATGACGGCCGGCAGCGTAAACCCCGGATTAACACCGGCTGCCTATCGTCCGTGCAGAATAATTTTCTCACCGCGCCAATTGCCGGACAGATCATGAAAATCGGTACGCTCCTGACCACCGCCATCGTCTCGCTCTCGACTGTCGGGGGCGGCCTCGCCGTCTACGTCGCCGTGACGAAATACCAGACCATGGACAGGATCGCCGAGGCGCAAGGGCGGCTCGCGATCGTCCGCGCCGCCAGCGACATCCCGCGCTATCTCAACCCCGAGCGCGGCTTTGCCACCAACATCCTCTACGGGCCTGCGACCGTCGATCCGGCGCAGCTCACCGAACACGACAAGATGCGCAAGCAGACCGATGGCGCCCGCGACAAGATGAATGCGCTGCGCAAGGAGCTGCCCGGCCCGTTCGACGACGGCAACACCATCGGCAGCAGCATCGACGGCATCAATTCGAAATTCACCGCGCTGCGCGAAGCCATCGACAAGGCGATCGCGGGGCCGGCGGATGCCCGCAAGGACGCCGCCAAGAAGATCGTCGCCGACAACGCCGTGCTCAACGCCGGCGTCACCGCGCTGCTCAACGAGCAGGTCCGTCGCATGGCGATCCTCAACGGCGATGCCTACCGCCAGTCCAACTACGCCAACATCGCCATGACGCTGCGCGACATCGGCGGCCTCAATTCCAGCGTGCACAAGAACCTCGTCGGCGCGAAGAAAGTGGCCAACGATGCCGAGAAGGCCGACATGGCTCGCATGCAGGGCCGCAACGACCAGATCGTGATGTCCCTGACGGAATTGCGCGGCAATCCGGCAACGCCGGCCAACGTCGCCGCGGCGCTTGAGACGATGAATTCGAACTATGTCGAGGAATTCGGCCGCGAGATGAAGCTCGTCAAGGACGGCGCCCTCAGCGGCAAATACGAACACGATGTCGAGACCTTCTACGTGGCGTCCCAGAAGGGCCTTGGGTCCATCATCGGCGTCCGCGACGCCTTCTACGACAACGCCGAACAGATCCTCGCCGGCGCCTCTTCCGCCGCGCGCACTAGCTTCACGATTGCACTCGTCGGCCTCCTCGCCGTGCTGATCGCCAGCGCCGGCCTCATCGTGATGGTCCACCGCCGCGTCTGCGCCCCCATCGTCGGCCTGACCACCCGGATGTCGCGGCTCGCCGACGGCGACGTTGCCGAAGAGATCCCCGGCGCGGAGCGGTCCGACGAGATCGGCGCGATGGCCGCGGCCGTCAAGGTGTTCAAGGACAACATGATCCGCGCCGACCGGCTCGCCGCCGAAAAGCAGGCCGAGAACGACGGCAAGATGCGCCGCGCCCAGGCGCTCGACGGGCTCACCCGCGCGTTCGAAGCCAAGGTCACCGAGCTCGTCGGCGGCCTCTCCAGCGCCTCCTCCACCATGGAGAGCACGGCGCAGTCGATGACCTCGACGGCGGCCCAGACCAACAGCCAGGCCGCGGTCGTCGCCGCCGCCTCGCAGCAGACCTCGACCAACGTTCAGACGGTCGCCAGCGCCACGGAAGAGCTGACCTCCTCGATTGCCGAGATCGGCCGTCAGGTCGCGCAATCGACCGAGATCGCGGCCCGCGCCGTCGACAACGCCCGCCGCACCGGCGACACCGCGCGCGCTCTCGCCGATGGCGCGCAGAAGATCGGCGACGTCGTCACGCTGATCCAGAGCATCGCCGAGCAGACCAATCTGCTGGCGCTGAACGCGACCATCGAAGCCGCCCGCGCCGGCGAAGCCGGCCGCGGATTTGCCGTCGTCGCCTCCGAAGTGAAATCGCTGGCCGGCCAGACCGCCAAGGCCACCACCGAAATCTCCGAGCAGATCACGGCGATCCAGTCCGCCAGCGACGAGACCGTGACCGCGATCCGCAACGTCGCCGACGTCATCGCCGAGATCGACCAGATCGGCACTGCGATTGCGGCCGCGATCGAGCAGCAGGGTTCGGCGACCAGGGAGATTTCCCGCAGCGTCCAGGAGGCCGCCCGCGGCACCCAGGAGGTCAACACCAACATCACCGGCGTGCAGCGCGCTGCCGACGACACCGGTGCGGCCGCAAGGGAAGTGCTGGGCGCAGCCGTGCAGCTCTCGACCCAGTCGCGCGACCTCGCCGGACAGTTCGACCGCTTCCTCGGCGAAGTCAGGGCGGCGTAAGCGGCTCAGCGCAGGTTCGTAGCCCGGATGGAGCGCAGCGTAATCCGGGACGGTGCCGTTGACGTACGAGATCCCGGATTGCGCTTCGCTCCATCCGGGCTACGGGACCTCAATACGGCGGCGCCTTCCGCGCCCGCTGCGCCTTCGCCGCCTCGATCCACCAATTGAGATCATCGGCAAAGCGCGGGAACGACCGCTCCAGCGCCTTGCCGCCCTCGCCGATCGGCTCGGCGTCCGCCGACAGCGTCTGCGCGATCGGGCCGACGCCGATCGTGCTCGACACCACCACCATGCCCATCTCGGACAGCGTGCCGTGCCAGGCGGTCGAGGCACGTGCGCCTGACAGGCGACCTGCGGAATAGCTCACGATTGCGGCCGGGCGCCAGAACCATTCTTCGAGGAAGTGGTCGGTCAGATTCTTCAATCCGGGCTGGATGCCCCAATTGTATTCCCCGGTGACGAAGACAAAACCGTCGGCGCCGCGGATCTGTCCGGCCAGCTTCTCCAGCGCCTCCGGTGCCGCGCCCTTGGGATATTCCTTGTACATGCGGTCCAGCATGGGCAGGCCGATCGCCTTGGCGTCGATGAACTCGACGTCCTCGCCGCGGCTGCGCAGGCGATCGATGACAAAGTTCGCAAGGCGGATACCCATGCGGTCGGAACGGTAGGAACCGTAGAGGACGAGGATGCGATTGCTCATGGTCGGACGCTAGCACGAAGCCGCTCGATTTGTCGCGCTATCGCCGGCGTCCGCGCTCCAGCGTTTCCGATGGCGTCTCGCCGAATTGATCGCGGTAGCCTCTGGAGAAATCGCTGAGATGCCAGAAGCCGAAGGCCAGCGCCACGGCCTTGACGCTGTCGGCGCCGGCAAGCAGCCGCCGGCGGACCAGCCACAGGCGGCGCAGGCGCAAATAACGGTGCAGGCTCATGCCGCGATAGCGGCGCACGACGTCATGCAAGGTGCGGACGGAGAGGCCGAGCTTGCGCGCCATCTCCTCGCTGTAGATCGGCTGGGCGAGGTCGTCCGACAGAAGTGCGCGGATGTCCTGGAACATTTTGAACTGACGCTCGTCATTCGGCCGCTGAGTCCAGCGCGCGGGCACGATGTTGGCGAACGCCGCATCGACCGCACCGAACAGCGTCTCCTTCATCGCCGCAGCCTTCAGGGCGACCTCGGCGGGATCGATGGGCTCTGACGCGGCCGCCACCACCTCCCTGACCGCCCTTCGCAGCCAATGCAGCGCGAGCGGACTGGTCTCGAAAATCTTGAAGCTGGAATTGGTCTCGGGCCAGCCGCGATCCTTCACTTCGGGGCGGAACACGACCGAGGCGATTTGCCGCTGCACCTCCTCGATGGTGTTGTAGGCCGCCCCGCTGCCGCCGATGACGATGACCGCACGGGTCCGCTGCGCGCCATTGAAACGGATGGGCACATCAAGGTCGTCCATCGCAAAACCAATGGCCGTGCAATCTGCGACAAGTTGCGCATCCACCACGCGCGGAAATGCGCGCGTCACGTTCACGTCGCAGCCGGGCAGTTGCAGAATGGTCTGCTCGGCCGCGATCCTGCGCACGAACGGCGTGAACTCGAAGTTCAGCCCACGGATCGCGTTGCGAAACTCGTCGACATCGGAAAAGCGAAATGTCTTTGGCGCCAGCGCCGGCGCATCATCATTACTGGTCATGGCAAAATGAAAACCGCGTCAGGAAAAGACGCGTGTCCGGCGAAAGCGCCGAGCCGAATTCCCCCCTTTCGGTTGCCCCGTCAGACCAAAGGAATCATGCCGGTCCGTCTCGATCAGTTGGCGAGGGTCCAATTCAAAGGACAAGCGACGGTTCGCGTCCTGCCAAATTTCGATAGCGTTTCCAGTGCAGCAGGCGGTGTGCGGATACCCGGAGGAGCCAAGTCTAAATTTCAAATTAACGCCTCTGGGGCGGAATGAAGGGCGTTGGTTAGTCGAAATTTATTTGAACACAGGCCCCTGCCATGATGGCAAATTCGCCTGCTGATATTCTGGTTGAACTGGAAGAAGCGGTCGCAACATGTCCGCTGGACCGCTGCGCGCGCATCCTCGACGGCATTTTGCAGTTGCTCACTGGCAGCCGCGACCGATCCCAGGAATTGCTCGCCGGCGTGGTCGACGGCGTTCTGCTGCGATTGACGGAACGGGTGGAAAGCCCTGCGCTAATTCAACTCAGCACCGCGCTTGCCGCGCTCACGGTGGCTCCGGCCGAGACGCTGCGGCGTCTCGCCTCACACGACAATCCGGACGTCGCCTGTCCTGTCCTGCTTACTTCGCAGGCACTTCCGGCGTCCGATCTTGCGATCGTCGCGGCCTCCTGCGGCGACCGGCAGCAACGCGCGATCGCCACGCGCGACAGCGTCGAGCCGGTCGTGACGGAAGCGCTGATCAAGCGGGGTGGTCCGATCTGCCTCAGCCTGATCAAGAACCCGGGCGCCAAATTCTCGGAAGCGGCCTACGCTGCGCTGATCGCCAGGGCCGGTGAAGACAGCGAGATCGTGAAGGCGCTGACGCTGCGGCCCGGCACGCCCGATCAGGTGGTGCGGAAGCTGCTCGCGGCATCGCCCGGGCAGAAAGCACCGGCCAAGCCCAACGCCTCGGCGGTTCCGCCGGCGCAGGCAGCCGTATCTGTTTTGCCAAAGCTGCCCTGCGCGGCCGCCTATGCCAGCGCCAGGCCCGAGATCGTCGCGCTCAACCGCGTCGGCAAGCTCAACGACTCCACGGTGAACCGTTTCGCGATCCGCGGCGAAACCGCCAATCTGTTTACGGCGCTGTCGGTGCTCTCGGGAACTCCGATCGAGATCGTCGAGCACGTCATGACCGACGACGATTGCGAGGGCCTGGTCATGGCCTGCCGCGCGTCGCGGCTGAACTGGCAGACCACGCTCGCGATCCTGAGCAACCGCAGCGGCGCACGGCTCTCCTTCACTGAGCGCGAACGCGCGCAACACATCTACGAAACACTTCTTTTGTCGACCAGCCAATGGACAGTGCGCTGGGGGGAAATCGCAGCACGCGCCAACACAAGCGATCAGGGAAATCGCGGCGCCAAAATGGGGGTTAACCGATGAAGTTCGACGGCCGCAAGACGTCTCGCGTAAAGATGGACCACAAGCAGCCCGTCAATCTGATGGGGTCGGACGGCACCTGGCGGCGCAGCTGCGTCCTGCTCGACGTGTCGCAGTCCGGCGCCAAGCTCGAGGTCGAGGGCACGCTCGACGTGCTCCAGGCCAAGGAATTCTTCATGGTGCTGTCGTCGACGGGCCTCGCCTATCGGCGCTGCGAGCTGGTCTGGATCGACGGCACCACGGCCGGCGTCCATTTCGTCACCGCGGACAGCAAGAAGAAGCCGAAGCTGCAGGCCGAGAACGCCGCCCAGAGCAAGTAAACCCGAGCGTTCAACCTAGGCGTTGAACTCCAGTCCCGTAAAGTCCAGGTCAGACCGTGCAGAACGCGCGCCCCATACAAAACCCCGTCAATCGCGACGGCGGCATCCGAGCGGCTGAGGCGGCCCGCCCGCTCGTGCAAGTGTTGGCCGACACGTCCGACAGATTGTCGGGCGTCCGCTCGATCCTCGAGGAGAAGTTCACCGTCGCGGGCGAGCGGCTCGACGCCGACGCCAAGCTCACGCAGGCGCCGTTCGCTATCGTCATCCGCGCGGAGCTGCGCGATGTCGACAACATCGCGGCCATCAAGAAGCGCGCCGGCAAGCTGGCAAAGGCCAGGAAGCGCATCTTCCTGCTCGAGCACACCTCTCACGTCGGCATTTCGCAGGCCTATGCGCTCGGGGCAACGCTCGTGCTTCCCGGCCCGATCAACCGGATCAAATTGCTGGCGGCGCTGACCGACCCGGCCGACGATGTATCGGCCTCGTCAGGCACTCCGGCGCAACCCGACAACGCGGTCGAGACCGCTGCGACCGCCATCGCCTCGATGTTCACGGCCGTCACGCTCGGCCAGCCGCTCGACGTCGACGCCACCAGGGAGGCCGGGCGCCAGATCGCCGATCGCATCACCCAGCACGGCCTGTCCGAATGGCTCACGACGGTGCGGCGCCACCACGAGGGAACCTATCAGCATTGCCTGCTCGTGACCGGCGTCGCCATCGATTTCGGTCTCAGTCTCGGCGTCGGCAGAACCGATCTGGAGCGTCTCTACTCGGCTGCCATGTTCCACGACATCGGCAAGGCCCAGATCCCGCTCGCCATCCTCGACAAGCCGGGCCGCCTCGATCCCGAGGAGCGTGCCATGATCGAAACCCACCCGGCCGCAGGCTATGACTTCCTGAAGGGGCACGAGAGGATTTCGCCCGAGATTCTCGATGCCGTGCGCCATCATCACGAATTTCTCGATGGCAGCGGTTATCCAGACGCGCTCTGCGCCGAGAGCATCGGCGATATCGTTCGCATTCTCACCATCTCGGACATCTTCGCGGCGCTGATCGAGCATCGCCACTACAAGCCGACGATGCCCCGCGCGGATGCCTACAGCATTCTCTGCGGCATGAGCGGAAAGCTGGAGAAGGCGCTGGTCGCCTCGTTCAAACAGGTCGCCCTCACGCGGTGAGCGCGTCGACCCCGTGTCGAATACAGGCCTAGTGCGTGGCCCGGAATTTGGCGCGGCGCGGCATCGACCGGCGGGCGAGGCCCTCCGCCAGCAGCTTCATGTCCTCGCGTTTGCCGCTGCGGACCAGCCTGCTGAACTCTTCAGGTGTGAAGGGAAGACTTGGATCATCATCGATCGTGTGCCGCAGTCGCGGACCGAACAACCGTCGAACCAGGCTAGCCAGCCGCCGCATGTCAATTCCCTCGCGCCAGCAACAAACCTTTCAGTCCACGCATTGTTCCTCCTGCACGAACGAGATTGCAAGAGGCGTCGTGGACTCCGCACCAAAAATTTCGGAGAATGTTCTTCTCCGCGCCCGCCGGTCTGTCGTGCTAATCGGCAAAGCCGACGTAGCGCACGAACTCCTCGTTGTGCTCCCGGTCCGAGCGCACCGCGTTGGCGGCAAAGCCGTCGTCGGGATAGCCCATCGCGACGCAGGTCATGATGACCTCGTCCTCCGGAATTTGCCCGACTTCGCGCACGATATCGGAGCGCATGATGCCTTGCCCGTTGATGACGGAGCCGAGGCCGCGGTCCCACGCGGCGAGCACGATGCCGTAGCAGAGCGCGCCGAGATCGAAATGGCAGACCGCGCCGGGATCGAGCACGCGGTCATAGGTCAAGACCAGCGAGACCGGCGCGTCGAACTGGCGGAAGCCGCGCAGCACCCAGTCCTGCCGCATCGGCTTGTCGTCGCGCGCGATCCCCATCGCGCTGAACAGCTGCTTGGCGATGTCGACCTGCCGGGTGCGGTGAACGCCCTGGTATTCGCCATGGCTGATGATGTCGCGCTTGACCTTGGCACCACCAACCATCTCCTCCATGTTGCGGCGGCGCAGCTCTTCCAGCGGGCTGCCTGTGAGCACGTGGACATGCCAGGGCTGGGTGTTCATCGACGATGGCGCGCGCTTGGCGCTCTCGATGATCGCCTCGACCACGGTGCGCGGCACCGGCTGCTGCTTGAAACCACGCACGCTGCGGCGCGACTGGACCAGCGTTTCGAATTCCACCTCAAGACCTCCCTGCCCGTTCATTCCCCGGCATTGCAATTGTAACGCGTAACCGGTTGCCGATGCTGTCAGCCAAATCTATGCTAACCCGAAAGCATGACCAAGCCCCCCGTGAGGAGCCGCAAATGCCCGCACCGCTCGATCCCGTCATCGCCCAGATCATTCCGCTGCTGCCGCTGCGCGATCCCACCACGATGACGCCACAGAGCGCGCGCGATGCCTTGCGCGCACTGGCTGCCTCGCGCGCGGATGTGCCGCCCCCGCCCGTCGACACGGTGAAGGATATCAAGGTGAAGGGCGGCGCCGGCCCGCTCGATGCACGTGTCTATCGGATCGGCACCAATCCCGCGCCGACCGTGGTGTTCTTCCATGGCGGCGGCTGGGTCGCAGGCGACATCGAGACCCACGACAGGCAGGCGCGCAACCTCGCGATCGAGACCGGTGCGGTCGTCGTCTCCGTCGACTATCGCCGCCCGCCGGAAACACGCTTTCCCGGCGCGTTCGAGGACGCGTTCGCCGCGGCCACTGACATCTTCAACCGCGTCGCGGAATTTGGCGGCGATGCAAAGCGCCTCGGACTTGCCGGCGACAGCGCCGGCGGCAATCTCGCAGCCGCCGCCGCGATCGCCTGCCGCGATGCCGGCATCACCCTCGCCGCGCAGCTGCTGGTCTATCCCGTCACCGATGTCGTCGGGCTCTATGCCGACACGGGCGAGAATGCACGCTACCCGTCACGCGCCGAGAATGCCGACGGCTACTTCCTCTCCCGCGCCGTGATGGAATGGTTTTCCGGCCATTATCTCGCCGACCCCAGGGACGCCGCCGACTGGCGGGTCTCGCCGCTGCGCGCCGCATCCCTGAGAGGGCTCGCGCCTGCGATCGTGACCACCGCCTGGTACGATCCCCTGCGCGACGAGGGCGCAGCCTATGCGCAGGCGCTGGAAGCCGCCGGCGTGCGGGTCAAGCACCACGAAGGCGGCGGCCTGATCCACGGCTATTTCGGCCTCGGCGAAGCCTCGGACGTCGCAAAGGCCGAAGCGCAGCGCGCACGCGCCGACTTCAAGGCGCTGCTCACGCGCGGAATCTGAACCACATATGAATGGAAAAATCCGCAATGTCGGTCGTGGCGTGCATCGATCCTGCTTGATTGCGCCACGATTCGCGGCTCCAATCCGCTCGCGAATTTTTTCCTAGGGAGACACCCATGATGAAGCGGATTTTTCTGGCTGCAATCGTTGCCACCTTTGCTGCAGGCTCGGCCTTCGCGGACGACACTTGCGAGAGCAAGGCGGTCGGCAAGGATGGCAAGGCGCTGGCCGGCGCCGCCAAGACCTCGTTCATGAAGAAGTGCAAGGCCGACGCCTGTACGCCCAAGGCCGTCAGCGCCGACGGCAAGCCGCTCGCCGGTGCCGCCAAGAACAGCTTTATGAAGAAGTGCGAAGTCGGCGCGTAAGGCGCCGCGAATTCGCTGCTTCTTTAGCTGACAATCAGCAAACTCCGTCATGGCCGGGCAGAAGCGCGTCTTCGCGCTAGATGTCCCGGCCATTTGCGTTCTGCGCCCTCGCCTCGCCGAAGGCCTTCCGCACGCGCCAAGCGCGCAAAGCAAAATCATCGCCACCCTAGACAGAACGTCGCGACTGACGGATCATGCAGTGCTGAGCGAACCGGGGCGCATCGACGAGGCTTCTAGCAAAAGGTGGTAGAGATGTGGCGGTTTCGAGTACGTGATCACATGATGGCGACAATGGGCATGCTCTTCGCGCTGCTCATCAGTTTTGACGTCGCGCATGCAAGGGGCACCGGGCTGCCCAACGTCATGGTTCTGGCAACCGGCGGCACGATCGCCGGCAGCGGGGCGAGCAGCACTACCGTGGTCGGTTACACCGCAGCGACCGTGGGCATCGAGACCCTCCTCAACGCCGTCCCCGAACTGAAAACGGTGGCGAACGTCAAGGGCGAGCAGGTTTTCCAGATCGCCAGCGAGAACATGAACAATGACTACTGGCTCAAGCTCGCCAAGCGCGTCAACGCGCTCCTCGCACAGGACGACGTCGATGGGATCGTGATCACCCACGGGACCGATACGATCGAGGAAACCAGCTATTTCCTCAACCTGGTCGTCAAGAGCAAAAAACCTGTCGTCGTCGTCGGCGCAATGCGGCCCTCGACAGCGATCAGCGCGGACGGGCCGATCAACCTCTTCAATGCCGTGATCCTCGCGGGCAGTGACGAGGCCGTCGGCAAGGGCGTGCTCGTTGCTCTCAACGATCAGATCAACGCGGCGCGCGATGTGACCAAGAACAACACCTCGACGGCGGACACCTTCCGCACGCCTGAGCTCGGCTTTCTCGGCTACATGCAGGGAAACAAGCCGTATTTCTATCGTCAATCAACGCGCCGACACACGGCGGATTCCGAATTTGACGTCTCCAGCCTCGATGTCCTGCCGCAGGTCGATATCGTCTACGGCTATGCCAACATGAACCGGGTCGCGATCGACGCGTTTGTCGCCGCAGGGGCGAAGGGGATCGTGCATGCCGGCGCGGGTGACGGCAGCCTTGCCCGGCCCGCGGTCGAGCCGGCTCTCGACGACGCCCACAAGAAGGGTGTCGCGATCGTTCGCAGCAGCCGTGTCGGCAACGGCATCGTCGCGCGCAATGGGGAGGCCAAGGACGACGAACACGACTTCATCGTCTCGGATACGCTCAATCCCCAGAAGGCGCGTATCCTGCTGATGCTGGCGCTGACCAAGACGACCGACAGCAAGGAAATCCAGCGGATGTTCTACACTTACTAGACCATCCTACTCCCGCTTGAAGCGGTAATCGAACGCGGCGCCGAGCGGCTTGATCAGCCCGACCGTCGGCGCCGGAAAATGGATCGGCAGGATCAGCGTGTCGGTGTCGGCGACGGAAGCAAAAAACTTCCG
>Ga0307510_10007883_pt1 | contig 12686 bp, 9 predicted proteins | sample 12_EM_MG_FD_207224 | JGI IMG/M metagenome (GOLD analysis project Ga0307510, IMG submission 207224) | Populus trichocarpa ectomycorrhiza microbial communities from riparian zone in the Pacific Northwest, United States - 12_EM | ecosystem: Host-associated > Plants > Roots > Unclassified | place... | reverse complement strand
ATTGTGAAAAAAAAAATCATATTATTTATTGATTATATCAAATTTGATCATTTTGATTGCTGTATATTTTATTTTGAATCTTTTGTTTTAATTGTTTTTCAATATCGTCTCTTAAAATTTGATTTTTATATCAATTTTGGTTTTTGTTCTTTTAATTGTTATTTATTTTTCTACTATCATTTTCTTAATTAAAATTTTTTTACATATCAAATTTAATCCTCATTATTTTAATTGCAATTTATTTTTTAAAGATAATTTATAAATTTTTTTTTTTTTCAATTTAATCATCTTTCAAAAATTTTATCTATCAAGTTTGATATTCATTCTTTTGATTATTATTTGTTTTATTTAAAATAATTTATGAAATTGATTTTTTTTTTCAATTTTATCATGTTTCAACTTTTTTTTATTAGATTTGATTTTTATTCTTTTAATTACTATTTATTTATTTATTTATTTTATGAAATTTGATTTGGCTCCTATTATTTTAATAAAATTTTTAAAAAAATTAAACTCATGTGAATATTTATGTCCAAAAACAAAACCTTCACGAGTAGCCGAGTCTGTCACCCACTCGTTTCCCATCTCTCTATATAATAACAACATAACGCAAATCAAAAACCCATTGTTTCATTTCTTTTCTTTTCCCCCAAAACCAAACGGAAAATTTATCAAAAAGAAAAAGAAATAGAAATGAAGAGACCCCAATTCACTCCGGAAAGGTCCTGTCTCTTCGTAGTGGCTTTATCCGGTCTAATAATCGGTGCACTTCTTTTTTCAAACTTAATCCGGTCCGTTGGTAACATCTCTTCCTTCGGCCTCTGCTCATTTGCCTCGGCCAAAGCCCGCGCCGCCGCGGAGTACGCCGCTACACCAACTCAACTCCAATCCATCCTCCACTATGCAACTTCAAAGATCGTCCCACAACAATCTTTAGCCGAAATATCAGTCACTTTCGATGTCCTCAAAACACGTTCACCCTGTAACTTCCTTGTATTTGGTCTCGGTTTTGATTCTCTCATGTGGACATCATTAAATCCACATGGCACCACTTTGTTTCTCGAAGAAGATCCTAAGTGGGTTCAGACAATCGTCAAAAACACTCCAACGCTAAATGCGCATACGGTTCAGTACTTGACGCAACTAAAGGAAGCCGACAGCCTCCTGAAAACGTACCGGTCTGAACCGTTGTGTTCGCCAAGTAAAGCGTACTTACGCGGCAATTATAAGTGTAGGTTAGCACTGACTGGATTGCCTGACGAAGTTTATGACAAGGAATGGGATTTGATAATGATTGATGCGCCAAGAGGGTACTTCCCGGAGGCACCAGGGAGGATGGCGGCGATATTTTCAGCGGCGGTGATGGCTAGGGAGAGGAAAGGATCAGGAGTGACGCATGTGTTTCTACATGATGTGAATCGGAGAGTGGAGAAAATGTTTGCGGAGGAGTTTTTGTGCAGGAAGTATTTGGTTAAGGCTGTAGGGCGGCTATGGCATTTTGAGATCCCTCCAGCTGCTAATGTGAGCCAGAGTGATGGTTGGTTTTGCTAAAAAACGCTTTTTTCTGTGCTTCTGACAAGATAGATAAATGAGACACAGAGAGGTGACAGAATTTTATTTTATTATATTTCTGTTTCACGGAAAATATCTTGCGAGGGAAAAGAGTGGGTTGAGTCAGGGGACAGATGAAATTTGAATATGGAGATTTAAGTAGATGCCCAATTATTTCACTATCAGATAGTGTGTGTTTAGTGATGTCTTGTATTGCCCGTTTAATATATTGATATGGTGTTTTTTATTTAAAAAATATAGTAAGATTATTTTTTTATTTTTATTATCAGCATATTAATATTATAAAAAAAAAACACTAAAAGGATTTTTGATGTATGATTTTAAAACCCACGTAAAAATACAATAACAAGCACGCACATATGCTTTTAAAAATTGTGCTTATTAAAATTATTTTTAATTGAAAATATATTAAAATATTATTTTTTATTTTTCATAAGAGTATTAAAATTATTAAAAACACTTATAAAAATATTAATTTAATATTTTTTCAAATAAAAAGTATTTTAAAAAATAAAAGTATACATTTTTTTACCTTCTGATATTAAAATTTGAATCTTGATGTTCTAAGAAAATAAACCTGCTGCCAACAAACTAACCTCTTCATATTGGAGTTATTGTTGAATCTTTTGGGCGTGACTCCGCACTGGATTGGATTTTCAGCCTGATTAGTATTATGATAATTATTATTTTGTAAAATATTTTTTTAGTTTAGAAATGTATTAAAATAAATTTTTAATTTTTTAATTTTTTTTAATATAAACATGTAAAAGCAATCTAAAAATATATAAAAAAATTAATTTGAAAAAAAATTAAAATATTTTAAAACGAGAAAATATATTCTATTAGGTAAAAGCTGTAGGTGGCAATTGCAAAATGGAAGGTTAATTACTCTATTTGCTTGCAATATTTGGGTAACTTTCATCATCAATGATTTATAGACACCTGTGCGGCTATCTATCAATTTCTTTGCTGCAGACCAGCATAGTGGTAAAATACATTTTAAATTTGCGGAATGAATCAAGCATGTTAAGGTTGCCATTTATCAGTACACTTTTTAAAATTGTGGAGCCCATTGGTAGCTGCCATCTATCAATTTGTCTCATGAGATTGCGGAGGAGAGCCCCTGACACGAAGGAAAAACTGCTTTTAACTTTTTTTTCTTTTTTTTTTTGTTTTGTTTCACGAATTTCAAAGAAAAAAAATGTTTGGAAGGCAGGAAAGGGTTTTCATGCATTCTGTTTCCTATTTTGAAATGTCACTGTTTGTTCAAATCGTTTTTTTGTAAACTTCTTAAATTACTTTTCATTTTTAAAATATAAATTAATATTTTTTAAAATATTTTGATATATCAAAATAAAAAATATTATTTTAATTAAAAAATATTTTATAAAAATATCATGCAACAGTAAAGCTAGTGGAATCACGGTAAGCTAGTGGAATCACGGGTCAGAGTCGAATGCGTTTTCCGAGAGAATTTATTTACGATGCAAACTTTTCAAAAAAAAATTAGTTGAATATTTATACTCTTATCTTTATTATTTAAATATGTGAATTTATTAATAAGTATTCCAATTAGTTTACATCTGTCATATGCTTTGTCATGTCCGTATGAACTATTAATGCTTGTCGGATTGAGTTTGTAGTTGTACTTTTATTTTGTTATTTTAGCATCCAAACATATTCATATTTTAGCTTAGCTTGTTTCTTGTTTTCTTGGATTTACTACTTTTTACCAGAGGGTAGATTTATGGAAAAAGATTGACTAAGCAAGTGTACATAACACGAAGTCAGGGCGGTGGTGTGCAAGGGCCAGTCTGTCTTCTCCAAAAACCATGCCTGTGGCATCAATGAGAGCACGCCATGAATTTCTGTGCGCCTCTGATATCCAATGCATAGAATATCTGGTCTCATTGACAATAGCAGGATAAGAGAAAAGCCCCTTTGGGATGTGCTTGCACTTCCTTCTAAGAAATTGGCTATGTTGCGACACCTTAATCCGCAGGTTCAGCCAAGTTTCTGGCATTGAAATAACCTTTGATTCTTTACAAATAGCAAATTCACGTATCGTATCATTTTCTTCCCCGATTATTGTCATATAGTAATTACCTCTGAAGAAAGGGTAGCTCTCTCCAATCATCCCCATTGCGTCCGGTGTCAATATCAGGTAGGCTGCGAGTGAATGGAGTACACTCTCTAGCGCCAAGACTCTTTGGGGAACCAGGCTTACTGTCCGGTGTGGTTCTGGACGATTCCTCATTGATGCAAAGATTAGTAAGATCAATTGTGTTTTCTCCATCTACCACAATACCGTTGCGCAATATTGAGGGTACTTTGCAAAAACATAACTGCCTCATATATTGCATTTCACCGTGTTATTGGTCCTGAACATCTCAGGTCAAGACCATGGATCGTTCGGCTATCAGATGAGCTGGAATTATGGCGTGCTCCTTCTGTTCATGTCAAAAATTACATCATGTCATACACATTTAGCTAGAAACTAATATGAATCATGCTATTTATGTAAGAGAAAAATCCATACAAAAGGTCACTAGGACTTGCCTTTACAACCATGCTGCTTGGTCTGCTATTCTGTGTTGGTGAACTGGATACAAACACTGATGGTGAATCTTCAAGTTTTCTTTCTAGCAGATCCTAAACAGTTACAAATAATCAGAATCCTCACATCAGGATTTTGCTAGCAAATATTTAGATGGGGTAAGAAAAAAAAATCCTGAAAATAACAGGAAAAGAGAGCACCGACCTTGGAATCTACATTTAGCATCAACTGTTCTACATTACTCAACATGATTCCTAGTGCCTTCTAAACAAAATAAGAAGACCAGAAAGTTTATCGGGCTCCAAAATTAAAGAGAAGAACGGAGAAAGAGTAAAGAACAAAGTCACAAATGTAGATGTGCAGACCAGCCACTCCCATATAAATATATTTTACAGCAGAAAATGGGTCAAATTGGCCTAATAAAGAAATTGAAAGACATTAGGACAGAGATAAAGACCCACAAGTGACGATAGCAGTTTCACACAAGATGGAACTATGAAACAGTGATTCAATTAGTGCAATAACACTGTATCCACCCAATAATTGAAGAGCTATGGCTTATTTATATTTTTGCAATGTGAGTTTGGCATAAAATTCCAATAATCAATCTGGACTAATCGCCCACTTTTTATCTATCCTAGTTGCAGAAAAAGATGTGGAACTCAGTAATAGCATAAACTTACATATTTATTATCAAATTGCCGATGCTATATTGCTAATCACCTACATTAATATTAAATTATAAAGAGATGGCGACTGCTTGATGATTTAAAGACGTTAAAAATAAATTATTCCTTTTGGACTGAGAAGGACTGGTCATAGAGTCAATCTAAGACTTATTTGGAGAATGGTATATTGTATGGGAGATGCTTCTGTGATTACATCCTGCAGGTACCACGGCGTTGCATCTTAATTTTAAATGAGGATGGGCTATTCTAGAGCAAAACACATCATTTACCAATGACAATTAACAAGCTGATGCAAAATTATTAGACCATACTTTTGAACATTTGAAAGGTAAGGACAGGATACTTTCCATCTACGCGAAATCAAGGCAAGAGTTTTGGTATAAGAAAAGATTATATGAAAGTCTCCAGTAATCAGGCTTTGCCTCTAATCTGAAAGTGCTAAGACTGCCTAATTGCAATTTGTAAACAGTCAGCCGCATAGCAGCACCACGGTGACTGTAGCTGCTCTGTAAGGCCAGTCAATACTCAATACTAGGTGAAATAAAACTACCGACAACCAACTAGATGACTGAGTCAATACTCCACAAGGTTATGCATTTGGAGTTTTATTTAAAACAGCATCTTCGCAAGTATTTTCCAACGACTCACCTCCAATCAACATCAAATTATGAGCCCTTACATACAAAATCATATCTCATACCTGTATCTAAGAGCAAACTTTAACTGATTCTGATGTCATACAGCATACCTTGACTTAGACTATGGTAGCAGAAACAGTCCCTTGTAATAAAGCCTGATAAACTGTAGAAATTGTTATTAGCTTGACTATAAGAACACTTCTTACTAACAGAGTTGTCCCCCTACCACTACGAGCATATGTTAGTTGAGGCAAGAAACAATGCAAACCAACAAAGTCTATACCGTTATAAGCACCTGATATCAGTCTGAGACCCATCCACGGAAGTTACAAGCAGGTGCAAGGTCAAATATGCCAGTCCTACATATAAAAATGGGAATAATCAATATTGCTAGTTTTGCAATGGAAGAACCTTTGGAATATGAGAAAAAAGCATAGCCAAAATGCGTGCTAACTGTGATGTAGTCATGATTACCTGGTGTTAGGAGGCGGAATTAACATAAGGCCACAATTACACAAAATTTCCTTGTATCACATTTTCTGGACTTCCATAGAAGTCATTACACATAAAAACCCCAAGTTCAACAAACTCAAAACAAGACTTCCCTGCCTTCCAAGTAATTGCAAACCACAAAAAGAAAATGAAGAAAGAAATTCATAACCATGCTCGATATAGTTTTTATCCATAGCCAATCTATCTATTGTAGATTAAGCATGAAATTACAAAAGGTATTTGCTCCCTATTTTGTGATTATCAAATCATTATAATATACATCTCAAATAAATATCTAACAGATCATACTGAATCAAGATTTCTTAACTAGTAACACCTGCGCTTATCAAAGAACATAACTCGGAAAGAAAGACTGGAAATCTTAAAAGAGAGGCAAATTGTTCAGCCCCACATATCAGCATTCTATACAAAACAAAAGGAGTTTCATACTACAAAAAGTACTTCATCCGATCATCTCTCCTCATGGCATTGTATACAGCTTGAACCTGGCAGAATGAGAAGTTCCATGTCAACAAATTATCACCAGGTGTTATTGACATCATGCGCAAAATAATCAACATATCATTTATTAAGCATAAATATATAGACATATCAGCCCCTTTTCTTTCCTTTTGGTTTCCATAAAAAGCTACAAAATATATCTCATCAATATCTTTTACGTGCTTGAGAGAGAGAAAGAGACCTGCTCACTAGAAACAACTTGAACAGGACCAATGTTGACCGACACATATTTGCCCCTTGAAGATACTTTCTGCCTCACTCGACCCTGGAAAAAAAGAAGTAGCTTAATGTAATTAGATACTTGTTTATAATACAAGCTTTAGGTAGATAATTCAACAAGTTACTCAGATTCGCAATCAAAGAAAAAGGTCTTAAAAAAGAAAACAAGAAAGAAAGATCATCTAGTTTAATAACAATCCGGTTATATTTATTTCTAAAAGGTGTCAAGTTTTTCAAGAACAGGTAAGCATTTTGAAACAATCAGCATCAGTTCAATAGGTCAACTTATTTCTTCAAACTGCAATACTGAGAGTAAGAAAATTCACCATGTTCTAAGATAGAGACTCTTAATATTGATGAAATTACAATAAATTGATAGCAATCTCAGCTTTTTCCTTCCTGGACAGCATAAGTAACCCAAACATGCCTTTAAATATAACATTTCTTTCTATGTAACTGACCAAGAACCAAAGCATGACAGCAAGATTGACACATCCAAAACAGTAATCTAATTGAGAAATTAAGCTTTTTTTCTGATAAGGTTCATATTGTTGTCTAACAGTTTAATCACTTTAATGGTAAAGTCAACCATTAGTGTTGCAAGAAGGAAGAAGACAATTTGTTTTTTAGCCATAAGTTGAGGCATAATAACGATGACAGATAAAATATGTGGCATCTGTTTCACTTTGCAACATCAGCAAAAATTACAAATGCTTGTATCTGCCAGAAACTTTCAACACCAGCCCTTATAACATCTTTGTCCGCTATTCTTTAGCCCCGGATGTGCATAACTACCATTGCCAATTTGTGGCCAGCATGATATTGTCAAACAGGCCTTCCTCATTACTACTTGTGACTGTTAACCAACAGATTCATATGGCCTGCATATTCTAGTCCCATTATCCAAGGTTTTTAATCATGTGCTTCAAATCCTAGACTCACCAACACTATTTGATGAGAAATGGTATGGTAATGCACCACGTGTAAAGCACAGCTGATGACAAGGCACTCTTCCATAATTGCAAGCTATTTGATGAGGAATTTCACTACTCACATGTTATCATGAAGGTTTCCATTATAGCAGGACTAGTAGTCATTCCCTCAAACTGGATGTGGAAAAATAAAGGCATGGACATCATCTACTTACCAATTCTGAAACCCAAATCCATGTTTCCCTAAGCTATCATATCTTGAAAAACTAAGATAACTTGGTTCAGAACCTATCATATCTTGAAAAACTAACAAGATAACTTGGTTCAGACCATGCAGTTTCCGTTTTCAAATTTCTGCAGAGAAATTTCCAGTAGGAAACCATAAATAAGTTAACCAATCACTTTCTTTAAATACATTTTCCCTTCTGTCTTTAAAGCCCTGTATATTATGTTGGAATAGAAAGTTATTAATAGACAAGATTTTACGAGAAAGGTTCTTCCTAATATTCCTAGTAGAAAAGAAAGATTTCTTTTCTCGATGCAAAATACAAATTACCATTGCAGTCTATAAAACACTTATAGTATCTCTAATATCTGGAGAAAAGATGTTATGGCCAGAGATTCTCCACCTAAAATCTTCTTTTATCAATCACTTTAGATCTGATGAATGCAATCAATCACGGGAGCAACCTTGAACTAATCATGCGAGTTACAGAAGCCAACCATTAATTTCAATCACATAGGAAATGCACAACTCCATCCAGAATGCATTGTCATCTACTCTGGCAAGCGTAACATGCTATTGAAAGAAGTTCAACTCTGTATTGGCAGACAATAAGCACCTCTGTTCAATATCTATGTGCTAGAGCATCCATTACTTTTCACGTGCTTATGAAATTCTAATGCCAATTAGATATTGGATGAGACCACTCATGATATTTAATGAAAAAACCTTAGTGTAAGGAAATATAAATGAACAGCCTACAAAACCATAAACATAAAAACTTCAATGAAAAAAAAAATGCAATTAACAATCCTGTAGGTAATGCAAAAAACAAAAAGGATTCAACATTAACAAGAAAAGACACAATACATGTCTCCTCGCGGTTTACTTCTTTCAACGCACTGCCATCTTATATATCTTTTCTACTAATTATTTGCAGCAACAAGAAAGGACATATACCTCAGGGATTGGTTGTTGAATTACAGATTCAACAGCAATAACCATAGCTTGCACAAAATCATCACCTCCTGTACCTATTGCAGTAAATCCTCTAACTGTTGGATATGAGTTTACCTGGAAGGTAAATAATACTACTGTTCAGATGCAAAATTTGTACGAGTTTGACAAACACATAAGAACAGTGTCTACAAGATCATAACTTCATCGACCATGCATAATAAAAATCTAGACTCTAAAGTGTAACAAAATCAATATCTGTAACAGATGTCTGTGAGCAGTTATGATTAATATTATTGACATGGAATAGAGGTTGAATACGAAAACAAAATAAAGAATATTGTCTAACAAGAATAAAATCAATAAGCTAACAAAGAAAGGGAATGATAATCGAAAGAGGTCAAGCATCTGTACCTTCTTATCCAAAGCAAGCCATTCATTAGTAGAATCATCTGCTACCGTACCACCAATAACCACATTTGTGGTTTGTCCAACCCTCCCTTCTGTCCTTGATACCTCTGGATCATCAACAGAAGTTTCTATCAATACGTGACCGTATGCTTCACACAAATTATAACAAGAACAAATGGAATACAACAAGAATCAGCTGAAAGCATTGATATCCATTAACCTTTGGCATATAAAAACTTCACAACAAATTCAATTAACCCGGAACTCTCCAAAATAGCAGTACTAATAAAATACAATAAATACATAATTGGGAAAACACATTTGGCTATCATGAATTAAAATATAATAATAATAATACTAAAAAAAATTTAAATAGGACGGTCAGAAGAAATGTAGTAACAGAGAAATAAACTCCTCCGGTTACATTACATCACATTCCCTTGTTTCTAACAAACTAATTGTCAGTCTAATTATAATTGGAACTTAAATCCATTTAACTAAATGACTGCATTTTATCATGTTAAAAATTAAAATGCCAGACAAATTCAATTCAAATACCCAAAAGGCCAAAGAAGAAGAAGTAGACAAACCAGAAATAGCTTTGAGAACAGCTTCTTGAGGGGGGTCTTGATCCTGGTCATCTTCATTGTTGTTGTTATTATTATAAGAGCTGAAACAATTAACATGAGTGGGTCTTGGTCTTCCAAAGTGATGAAATTCAGGAGCCCTAATGCTTGGTGTCTTACTGGTTGAAACTCCAACGGTTTTTCTCGATGAGAGAGAATAATAGATGATGGCTCGGTTTTGATGGAGAGGAATCATCCATGGATCTGTTGTCAAAACAGAACGCAGCACACTCGTGCACGCCATTTCTTTTCTTCTTGTTTTGATGATTATGGAGAATTAGCGTTAGAATTTTGTGTTTTGGGGCTATTTATATATTATCTGTGTTGTTGGGTTTAAGGCTTTTAAACTGTCTGTTCATTTAGCCAGATTTTTTCTCTATCTTTCGATGACGTGGCTGCTCTGGATGGAACAAGGGCTGCTTCCGCCGTGCTCTGTTAAACTCGGTCTAAACTCTAAAGTATGACTTGAATTAAAGTTTAATTTAAATAGAAAAATAACTGACATGACTAAATTCGATTTATCTAATTAAATCTTACCTAAATTCCATAATATATATATATATATATATATATATATATATATATATAAAACATTGAAGTAGCATATAATCGGTTAATCAATTGTTCCTATTAATTTTATCTATTCTCTTCTTTAATTAAGATAATTGATAGTTTATACATAGTGTTTATTAAGTTAAGGTGCTTGTAATTAGTACCTGAAAAAGATTTTTTTTTATAGAGTTGAGGACTCTCAGATATTTAAATAAATATTTTTTTAAAGAGAAAAAATACAATAATATTCTAGAGAGAGATACTCTGAAAATATATATGTAGTAGATAATGAAGTTTGTGAACCTTTATTCTGAATATCTCATGATATATTTATACCTCATGAGTCTTGCTTTTTTTGTGAAAAAAAAGGTTTAAAGTATAATTTTACCTTAATAACATTTAATGTACATCTATTAATGTTTGGTGAAAATATAACAGTTCCTGTAGGATTTTTATACACCTAAAAAATATAGAGAAATTAGGATTTAATACGTCAAATATAGCCGAGCCAATGAAGGCTGGACTCTTTCCCTAGGTAACCCAAGAGAGGTGGGTCATTCTCTTAGATGAGTTCAAGGGAGAAGGGTATCTCATTTGACATTTTTAGGAAGGATGGTTATATCTTCAAGCGTGTCCGGAGAAAGCTCATTCCCTCAAGCGTGTCCAGGACTTAACACACTGTCAAGTTTAATTGTGGTTGAGTCTGCCTAGCGTGAGACCCAGCGCGTCTACACTGGGACGTGCTTGTATTTTAGAAAATTTATATTAGTGAATCTTTTTTAATCTAATCTTTTTTTTGATAAAAATATATGATAAAAACTTAATTTATCCTATCGGTGTAAATCTATCCTGGTTGAGAATGTATAGGATAATTCTACAATAACTTCGCTTTATAGCATCGCTCCCTTCTTTAAATTTCATTGTTATTCATAAGGTGACATGTGATATTTAATTTATTAAAATCATACGATTAAATTGATAACATAAGTAGTTAACATAAATCTTTTAATTTGTGAACAAAAAATTGATTAAAAACGTGCTTTGTTAATTCTGCGTTTAATTAATCGAGCTAATATCGAATTCTATTTTTTTTTTCCTCAGGAAAAAGCAACCCAAGCAAGTCGACTTGTCAGAGGTTTTAGATTTCAAGTCAATTTCATCAAAACGGTAAACTTCCTCCTAGGATTATCGTTTTTATTGCAGTTTTGGTCACCCTGTCTTCGGCTTGGAAAGTCGGCCTGGTACCAATCTTGCATTTTCCATGCTGGCTAGTTTAAGTAAATTTAAATTGCGTAATTATGAGTTGATGGAAGTAGTTGCTTGTTTGGAAATGCTAATCGCTGATTTAAATATATTTTATTTTCTGTTTAATTCAGATTGATTTGGGTGTAAATGTGGTAAAAGTTGTTTTTTTTTAAAAAAAATTATTAAAATAATATTTTTTTATTTTTAATATTAAAAAATATTAAAAAATTAATTTAAAATTAAAAAAATTGAATTTTTTTTAAATCATGATGGGACCATGACGAGAAACAAGGCTTCTTAAGTATTTTTAATCGAAAAGGCAAAACTTCGCAGGTTTTTATTTCACTCATGGGGCATTGAGTGTTGATGAGTAATGCCAATGGATAAGGGAGAGCTTCATGAGTTTCCTGCAGCCTCCCAATAGAACTAATCACAAAGCAATCCATGGGCCTACAAGTGACCTGTTTACTGCGGAGAAAGAGAGGAAAGTGCTGGCGGAGGACGAAAATACGCCCCATAGTTTGAACTCTAGGCCCAATGGTTGTGTCAGCAATGGAGATGCTCATAGGTGGAGTTTGTGAGGAAGATTGGGGTTTGCTTATTGGTTACAACGCCCAATCTGTCCCAATGCATTATGAATGCCCTGGAATTTTGATCACTCAATATCACTCAACAATGTGTATATTTCACATGAAGTGATTGTAATAAACTTAGGACATGTTTGTTTCCTGGAATTTACTTTTCGGGAAACCAGTTTCCAAACTTTCCTGTGTTTGTTTGCCATTAAGAAAGTTGGTCAACGGAAAACACTTTCCAGTCAACGGAAATACTTTTCGGTCAACGGAAAACACTTTCCAGTAAAAAAAAATATTTGGTTTGGTTTCCAGGAAAATATTTTCCCTTTTGGCTGTGTTTGTTTTCCAGAAAGTGGTTTCCGGGAAACCACTTTCCAAACTTTCCTGTGTTTGTTTGCCATTAGAAAAGTTGGTCAACGGAAAATACTTTACAGTCAAAGGAAAATTTGGCTTGGTTTTCAGGAAAGTGTTTTCCT
>Ga0307510_10007881_pt1 | contig 12687 bp, 21 predicted proteins | sample 12_EM_MG_FD_207224 | JGI IMG/M metagenome (GOLD analysis project Ga0307510, IMG submission 207224) | Populus trichocarpa ectomycorrhiza microbial communities from riparian zone in the Pacific Northwest, United States - 12_EM | ecosystem: Host-associated > Plants > Roots > Unclassified | place... | reverse complement strand
GGGGGGTGTTGGAATTGTTATGGAATACGTTGTGGTCACGGATCTTGTTGACGATGCTGTCGAAGACGTCAGGATCAACATGCACTCTTCTCCTGTACTGGTCGAGATTTCCAGTGCGCCACTGTTCGAGGAGGGGAAGTTGTGATGTCTTCTGTATGGCAGGGTTCTTGCGTAGAACCCTTGTAGCGAGGATTTCTTGTTGTAGTCGGGTGATTTCAGCATGTGTTGCCACGAAATACATCTCCTCAATGACCGAAAATGAGAGTGAAGAAGCAGACTGGAAGAAAGACTCGTCATCTGAGTCCAAAGACAAGACTGTGCTGATGCTGCTGATGCCGCTGGTGCTGCTGATGCTCGATATCAAGTCGTCGGAATCACTGCCTGAGGGGATGGAAGGCTCAATGGAAGTGTCTTGCAGATATTTGTAAAGTCGGGCACGTTTGAAAGAACGGTCGGCATCGTCCAATTGATCAAGCAGTTTGCGACGGAGTGGGACGGCTGGCATGATTACACGTCTGAGCAACACCACAGACGACGAGCATGAGGGTTTGCCCAGTGGGTCGGAGACTCAATTTCGATAGAGATGCCGATACCGTGCCGACAGGTCACAGAGACGAAGGGAACCCATTATTTAGCCCATTATTGGCATTTTCGCGGGAGGGGGGTTTCAAAGTTGACCATTAATTGTTCATTAATTCTCTCCTTATTTCATCCATTAATCCACATTTTGTGCAAAAAACGACTTAATGGTCACAATAATGGAACAAATAATGGTGTCATTAATGGGAACTTTGAAAGACCCTATTGTTCTAGAACCGAACGGTTCGGGTTTTGATGTGCGGCAACAAGTAATCATGCAGAGTGCTGCGCTCCATTTGCATGTGATCAGTGTGAGGGGAAGGCTCCTGCAGTAAGAAGTCATCAGCACCTGAGAAAATGGCCCTTGCGATATTGAAAATGTCCTTGAGGTCAAAGGCTTGACCTTGGGGCATATTGGGGTGCATGGCAATGAGGCATTCACGGAGGGTGCGCTGGTCTTCTGGGTAGAATCCACACCAGAAGATGGTATTGCGTTTGCTGACGGTTATCCTACCAGTGCCAAGGAGGACCTTGCTCTGGTTGTTAAACTGCCACTGGTAGTTGATGATGTTGGTCTTGTCACCCATGCACTTCTGGGTGTACTTGGTGGCAAAGTTGATAAGTTTCTGCCTTGAGAATTGCCCCTTGGGTGTGGGGCTGATGTACTCGTTGCACAGCTTGTTGCGGAAGTTGAGCCAATCGCATGCAATGTATCCTGGCAAGTTTTGCCAAACATGTCGCTGGGAGCGGTTGATGTACCGAATTACTATCTCCACCTTCTGCCAGCTGGTGAGGCTGCACTTGTCTGCTAACTCTTCGTACTCCTCCAGGAAATCCTTGATTGGCTGGTCGATATTGCCGGTGAAGTGGGGTGCAAGCCTAGATTGCACAGATGGCATGGCACCAATGCTGTAAGTTGGCATGAAGGTTGGGGCGGGTGCTGGTGTAGCAAAGGCTGCAGTCATTGTGTGCAGTCGCATGGGTGGAGGTTGCAGTAATGCTCTTGAGTGCAGACATTGTGGTGGTGGAAATGTGGTGTGCAGGAGATGCCACAGAGGCTGGAGCGATGCTTGATACGGATGTGGAGGGAGAGGTGGAGGCTGCATGAGTGGCTCTTTGTTGATGTAGGACAACCCATCGTTGCTTAGGTGAGCAGGTTGTTGTGGCATGCTGAAGGAGGCATCGGGTAGTTGGAAGGGTGAAGGTGCTGGCGGGAGGTTTAGACCGGGTCTGGGTGCATTGAATGCTGGGGCAGGTATAGATGGGTTAGTTGCATAACGCAGGGGTGGTACATAGTGGATTGGGGATGACAGGACAATTTCGGATGTGAATGGGAGGCTCAGAGGTGACTTGGAGGAATCGGGTATAGGTGAGCTGTGGTGGTATGCTTGTGCAATGTTGGAGATAAATTCAGACACGGGGATGTCCAAAATGAGTGGAGTGCTGGCGGCAAGGAGAATGCATTGTAATGCGCTGGGTCGGGTGACTTGGGCTTGTGGTGTGGCTGGTTTGCATTCCTCCTGTTGGGGCTGGATGCTGTGGATAAAGTGTCCTTGGTTGTCCCTAAGCTGGGGTTGGCTCAGCATGCACAAGGTCACTGATGGCAACCAAATGCAGAAAATGGAATCTGAAATGGAAAAGGGAATGAAGAGAAGCAGCGAACTTAGAAAGGCTCACTGCCTCTCTGGGGCAGCCAGATATATTGCAGATGGAAAGTCTGCACAAGAGTTTGAGAGGAAAGATTAAGGATAAAACCCAAGCTGTGTACCTGGAAACAAGCACGCACTGAGAGTAGATGGGAGCGGTGTACATGGGTTGTTATCCCCGCTGCTGCGCACAAGTGTTTGTCAAGGGCATAATGAGTGGTCGGAGGGCATTGTAAAAGCAAGAGAAAGAAGGGCCACAGTTGCCTGGCACACACAAAAGGAAAGGGGAGGAAAGGGGGCCACAGTTGCCTGGCCTTCACCAGGACTGGGCTTGGGTATATATATTGAGTCCGAAATGATGAGACAATGTGTGCTATGTGAGGGGAACGAATAAGGAGTGAATGTTCTGCCGGCAACAGACCATGCGGTGTTGTATGGAAAGAAGTGTCTGGCAAATAGACAAGAGAGCAACAACAGATGTGTATTGAAGTGTGATGGTGGGTGCAGGGTCGAAAGGAGCGGCTTGGCACGATGTCCAATGGCAGAGATGCTAATAAGGGCTAACAAGAGGGGGCGACGAGTCTAAGGCAAAAAGAGATACAAAGAAACATACAAATAAGGGTCCAATAACTCTATATCCAGCGATCTACATGTCCAACAGCTCGCAGACCCAAACAAGGGCCGAATAATGAAGCGTCAAGCTCAACGTGTGTGGCACTGGCTGACAGCTAGCAGGGGTGGTCTTGTGGCGCTTGCCAACAGTGGTGGGTGTAGTGAGTGACATTGGCAGCAAGTCCCAGTTAGTTGGCAAGGGGACCTGTGTGGCGGCAAGATCGAAGCATTGGACAAGGGGCAAAGGAGGAGGGGAACAAGAAGGAGGCATGGCATGTGAGGGTGCTGTGGTGAGAGACTGACGTGTTGAGTCATCAACAGCGATGCAAGCGTCACATGGTCCGGAATGTGCCAATCCGAGAGCACACATGATGCTCACCTTACAATGCTGAACCGTTGTGTTGATCCGATGAGAAGATGCACCTGCTGTAGTTGAGAGAGAGATCTACCACTGAGGTGAGCAGTGGGCTTGGGCCATCGAAAAGTTGCGACACGAAAAATAGCTGAGGATCAAGACCCCACCCAAAAGTGTGGAGAGAGAAGATGTATGTCCTGTCCTCATCAGAGGGACAGACACATACAGAAACTCCCTTGTGATTGAACTGGAACCAGGCACTGCTGATGCTAACGTTGGGGTCCCCAACTTGGGGATGTCTGGTGTGGTTCTACATGACAGTAGGCATGGAACAGAGAAGGTCATCCGGTTAAGGAACACACTTTGAAGCCCTTCAAGAAGTGGAGTGGCCAACCCAGGAAGCGGTGCTTCTAAGTAGGTGCTCATACCTTCAAACCCAAACAAGCGAAGGTTTGGAAAGGTGACATGTGTGTTGAACAGTGTATCCAACACTTGCCACTCAGCACTGATACAAGGGGAAATAGAGGTGATCTCCAGGGTTTTTAGCTTTGGCAAGAGCACAAGTTGTTTGAACAAATCATTAGGGTGACAGTACATGACCATGTTAAGCAAGAGCATGATGAGGTGCATGGAAGTGACAAGTATCGGAGATGTGAGTGGGAACCAAAAGTGTGTCAATGCGAGGTGGCAGAAATGCAGTGCTCAAAATGTGTTGGGGAGCGTCAAGCTTGAGAAGTCATGGCTCCTCTCCTGGAGCTTGATGAACAAATGTTCCAGCATGGGGAATGTCCTGTCCAAGAGTGCCGCGACAAATTTCCATAAGTACAATTTGTGGAAGAGCAAGTGGATGTGGTGGATGTGATTGCAGTGCTCAGGCAGGAGCATGAGCCACAGCACTTCTCTGCCTTCAACAGTCAACCCACGCAGCCAAAGATGCATGACTGAACTTCAGAAGGATGTGTGGAATAGATTGGAAGAATGATGAACTCATGCACTTTGGGACCCAACACTTTTCATGCCCTTGAATAAAATCTTATCAATCTCTTCTTGACCAGTTAGGAAAAGAAGGATATCGCCTAGTGGCTTGGATAGATGACTGCAATGAGTGATGCATCAAGGCAGTCAATCTCAGCTCTTTGGTGTACAGCACCTTGACTGGATAGGCACAGCCAGGGATGGTGGAGAGAGGGAAAAAGAAAAAAAGAAGCTAAGGTGGATAAAAGTGAGCTGTAAGACCTTGTAGCTTGCTTTTTTTTACCCTTATAGCTTGCTTTTACACCTTGCTGGAGAGGGCAACAACAGGATTGGTAAGACAGAAGGAGGGGCATGTGAGGGCAAATGGTAAACTTGTCAGGATATGGAAGGAAATGGAGTGAGGAAGAGGAACATACTTGCTGGAACAGGCAGATTTTGGGACTGGTCAGGACACAAAAAAAGTCTGCCAGCAAGGACTCACCAGTAGAGAGGGCAGTGGGACACAAAGAAAGTGAGGCAAGATGGGTGAGCAGCAATTGGAAAAAGCAAGCCATAGGGGGGGAAGCATGCAAGCCAGGGCAAGGACAGGTATGGTAAGACAGAAAGAAGGCAGCTGGTAAGGTAGGTACTCACCCGCAGAGCAAGTGCGATGCACTGCCACAAAGGGACTTGACAATGGGTGCCCTAGAAATTTGGGACCCTCAAGGGAAACTGCCTGGGGAAGGGACTGTTGATGCAAAAGGATCTGTTGAGGCCAGCAAGAGTCACTGTGGATAGCATCACCTGCCAACAAGAAAAACCTGGCTGCACCAATGGCAAGAAGAAACAAGCACACACCTGTATGCATATCCCACTATCCCAACCCTCTGTTGAGGAATGAACTGGTTAGGACACTGAAAAAAAGTGCGCTACCGGCAGGCAATGGGGACTTGTCAAAACAATGAAAAACAACCACTCTGTGACTTACCTAATCTACTCTGGTGGTGACATGTGATGCTGCCAGCCACCAACCCAAGTTCTGTGCTGAAGACACTTGAATTGCCCACCATCATTGCCTCAAGCCAGCAAAAACAACAACACACCCAATGTCTCACCAGCTGAAAACCACATCACTGAACCACCATCTTTCCCCCTTTGTATGCCTCTGTCTTGCTCCTTCATTGTAAGAATCCTCTCTCATCCCTTTTCCCCCTTCTACATAGCCAAGGGTCAAAGCACTCTTTTCTCAACTACCCAACAGACAAAGCACAACGCTTGGACCATGCGCCCATGGGTTGCACCCTCGATGCAACCATGGCCCCATTCTTTCTCTCTCATGTGTGATTCTTTATCCTTTCTCTCATTGTTTGATTAGTTACAAAACAGTGGCACATGCTGTCTACTGACCAAGACTTTGCAAATCTGTACATTCCCCTTTCACCAAAAACATCTGACCCTTTATAGATCATTCCACTACCGACCATACCTGCCAGCGGTTGTGCGATTAACAACCACCTACCTGCCTTTCCCCCTTGCTCCATCGTGCACTCTCGACTTGGGTGTGCTGTTGGTTCTATTTCTCCACTTATCCATTTCTTGAACTTATGAGTGCAGACTCATTGTTTGCACTACAAGGGAGCTCCCCATATTGCAGTGTCAGATCATGCCATTGCCTCTGCATACATCTTCAGGTCTGCCAATGTGTCAGTGCGTGGCCATGGGTTGTAGGGCAATATGAAGAAGTGGGTGCCAGTGCTGTCACCGGATAAGTACAGTTTGTATGTACTCTTATGGAAGTCATGGGACAATGAAAAGAGCAACGATGTGACTGGTCCCTTTCCCTGTTAACTAGCCCATCTGAATGCATGTGTTTACTGCACAGCATCCCTCCAACATGAGAGAGATAATTACATGGTATTTTATTGATAATTCTTGATAGATTATGTCCATGTGAAGTGCTCTGGCATGTTTCGATATTATTGACACTTACTTCAACATTATTTGGATTATTCGACTATAAGTAATTTGGTCGACCATTACCTCTTGCTAGCGCGGGAGGGTTTTCCTGATGCACGTCACACCACCCACAAGGATGATCTCATTAATATCTGAGGATTTGACTCCAGCATCAGCCTCTGCCTTCTTACATGGCTTGACAGTACACTGGACAAGAGGAGAAGTGAGTGACTCAAACTGCAAATGTAGCAGCTTCTGGTTGATGCGCTGCAGGCCACTATGACCTGACAAGATGAATGGCAAGTTGATCTCAGCCTGGGAAGTCGAGGAAAGGGGATTTTTCGGATAAGATCGCTAGAGCTAGTTAGAAGGAATGTCAGGTGTGGACAAGAGAGATGAGCATGCTGAGGGATTTCAGACAGAGGGGCTGGCACAAGTTAAGATTCACTGAGACATAGTAACTGCACTCCACAATGGATAGGAGGTGGAAGTATCTACATCAGAGAGTATGTACATTCATAGCAAGTAAGGGAGAAGGGATTATGAATGCAAATGTCAAATGATGGAATTGAAGCAAAGTTGGCAACACCATGAGAGAGTGTTATAGTGCAGTCGATAGGTGGGCAGTAATGGGTGATGTCGGACATGGAAGAGGCAGCATTGCCTCAAACAACGATGCTAAGGCCACACTGCAAGAATGCAAGGTATTTTGCAAGCACAGCTGAGAGGTGGGTGGCGACGATGGGTAATGGGTGATACCAGCAATGTCGGAAATGAAAGACTGGAAAGAGCCAAAATAGATGAAAACGATTGGTCTTGCATGGGAGAGCTGTATGAAGAGACTGTGGGGAGTCAGACAAAAGGCACCAAAAGGAGACATGAGTAGTGCTTACACGCTTGACTAGATACATCAACCAACTAGGCAGCGCTGTTCCACTGTGCAAGAATAGGGAAAAGAGAGACAAAAAGAATGGTATATGGCAGGTGGTGAAGAGGGACCTTGAACATTAAAAAGAGCATTGACATTTGCACCTCAGGTTGCAGGACAGATGGGTTGTTGATGTTGGGCTGGAGAAAGGAAGGGGTGGTGGGAGGTTGTGTTGATGGAGAAGTGGCTGATGTTGGGGAAGGTGATGGTGGTGATGGTGGTTCTGGGGAAGGAAGGATAGGTAGGGAGCGGTGTCTTGAATCAAGAATCCAAAAGAATTTGCAATGTAACTCACCAGAAGGCACTGGGCTGTGTCTAGACCATCCTCCACATGGTAACTATGACACAAATAACAATGGCACTTGTTAGGGCCATAGTTCCATGCTAAAAATGGGAGGAGAAATGTGAAATGAATCCAATAAAACAACACCATGATTGTTATGATCCACCCCATTTTTCACATTTACCCTACCCCTCCTTGCCTACACCAAACCTTGTATCCTTTGACCTGGAACCAGTGACCACACGAGCAGCACCACCAGTTATCTTCCCTAGCGCTATGCTGCCAAAGCTCATAGGAAAGGCACCACTACCAATGAACCCACCATTGCTATCACCCCTAGAGGACCTGCCACCTAGACCAGAGTGGACCAGACCAGCTACGCCCCAGTGGACCAGCCCATCCCAAGTCATTATGACATGACCACCTTCCCCTGCAATGTCCAGCTACCCATCCTTTGACCTGCCACCAGTCCAGCCTCCTACCCCTATCCCTTGGAGCACCCATCATCAACAGTACTCCTCAATGGAGCAGCTCACAGAGCAACCAGTAGAAGACCCAGACAGTCCCATGGAGGACACACTGCCCATAGAGCCAGAACCAGAACCAACTACCTACTATGAACCCAACACCCTTGCTAAAGGTGACATGCACGCCTTATCACCAGAAGAGTCTCCTGTCGCACCTTGGCAGGAATACCTTACCCAGCCCAACAGTCCTGTATCCTGCAAGCACTCCCTGTTACTGACAAGTCCCTCCTCAGCACCCATATGACAACTCACCAGTTGAGAAGGCAGTTACCAGTCAATCATGCCTACTGCCTCATCACCCCTAGTTGGCACCTTGCCTCAGAGCCAAGGCAACCAGATGGGATCCTCAGAAGGATCCACAGACACCTCCTCATCCACGCAGAGCTCCGCAGATGACGCGGATAACAACATGACCCTTAATTGGGTCTCCATCAATACTAACTACCGTAAAGGGTAGTTGCTTATGCTAGACACCCATTAGACCAGAACAAGCATGCGGAGACCAGGTCTCCTTGGATCAATCTCAAACCTCGTGGTCGTCATCGCATCATAACGATGCCTCTCTTCTTGGAATGACCCACTGCCATTGTTCTCCCGTTAAGGATCGATTAGGCAACTTGTCAATATCTCATTTGCTCTTGCTCATTCTCTATTGTTCGACTCATACAGACCGCAGCACTTGTCCGTGGATTACCATACAATACAGACAGCCCCCTCTTGACCAGAGGTACCTACGTTAGTGACCATGGTCCATGCGCGACCGTGCCTGTATATAAGCGCCCTGTATTTCAACAGTCAAGCCCTACACTTGACTTGGTTTCCAATACCAACATTCTTGAAAGCTCCCCTAGTGCCTCCCCTTTCGCCCACTTCTTACATAAGCCACTCAGAGTCGTCTCTAGCAACACTAGAGACTTCTATCTCTTCAAGTACTTGCCACCAGTTCACCTCTTAGTACAAGTCATACTATCAAGGCCCATTGGAGCCTTAACAATGATCAATGTGCCAGAGGGCCTGTTCAATGGTGTCTTTATGCAATTTACTGCCACTACAGCAATTACACTCACTGGTTCTGTGCTCGTAATCAAAGGCCCACTCTGGCATTCTGATGTTTTCAGGTGGAATGGCGGTCAGCTACCATAGTACATGCTTGCAGTACTTCCCCACCTGCAACAGTTACACAGCACCATTTTACAGCCATTCAACCAAGCACAGGCCATCAGTGCATCAGCGGCAGAACTGCACAATTGATGCACTAGAGGACCTGTTCAAGGGTGTATTTATGCAATTTACTGCTGCTACAGGACTTAGACTCACTGATCATATCCCAGTCATCGACACCCTACTCTGAGATTCCTTATTTCCAGGTCGGATGGTGTTCAACTTGCAGTACTTCCCTGCCTGCAACAGTTATGCAGTGCTGTTTTACAGCCATTCGACCAAGTGTGGGCGGCATCAGTGCATCATGTATCAGCAGCAGAACAGCATGACTGACACACCAGAGGGCCTGTTCAAGGGCAATTTATGCAATTTACTGCCGCTACAGGACTTAGACTCACTGGTCATATCCTACTCATCGAAGGAATGCTCTGGGATTACTGTATTTCCAGGCTGTATCAAGAGCCTGAAGTGAGAGGACTTGCATCGACTTGTGTGAGGAGAGAGGCTGGTGGGTGATAAGACAAGTTGGCTCTGCCACTGGCACTACTACCAGTAGTAGTCTGGCCATTTCACCTGCATTGTTCCCCCTTTGTGACGGTGCCCCAAAATCAGATCTTGATAAATGGGGACTGATGGCCCTGAGGTCAGAATGCTGCATTTAAGCGATATTTTGAAACAACTACACAGATCCACAGCACCAAGTATATCTGGTGGGAATGTAGATGTCCCCATGATTTGGACAGGACACATGGCGGCATGGGATCCCTGGGTCAATGTTGCTATGAATGGAAGTACTCTCCATCTATTCACTTAGGGCCAACATTTTTTTGGCTTGTTGATGTGCCATCGTGATACCTTCAACTAGAATGTCAAGACTACTGTGCCCCCACCCTGGCTGCCTGCAAATGTTCAAGAGCCAGCATGGATGCACATATTACATGCACATCGTCCATCTCAACACAAACAGCCATCCAGTCGACATTGGTCACCATATACCACAGAGTGCCAAGTCCTCCAATGGTGGCGGACTGGGAGCGGCACTGACAGCTAATAATTGGGGCCCAATCAGCAAGAGGATTAACCATCCTCATTTAACTGGTATGTACTAGTGGTACATTGCCTGACATGTTTCTGAACCATTCACTTGCTCTTGATAGCATGTCCATGTGATGAATATGGTGATTTCTTGCCACCAGGTGTGCCACCATCACCCTGGGAAACACCCCTGCAAGGGGACTGGACCCCTTTTGGCAGTGAAGTCAAATTCAAGTTAGCTGAACTGCTTTATTGTTGCGCTGAGCTATCGGCCTCAAATATCGACGCCCTTCTTGATCTCTGGGCACAATCATTGGAAGGATTCAATGCAACACAAGGCACACCGTTTGACAATTATGAAGACCTGTATGGCACCATTGACTCATCCATGCTAGGGGACATCCCGTGGCAATGTCTTGTAACCAAGATCTCAGATGACATTAATGAGCATTCTCCAAGCTGGATGCAGACACAATACAAGGTCTGGTACCATGATCCTGAGGCAGTGGTATCTGCAATGCTGTCAAACCCAGATTTCAATGGACAATTCGATCTATTCCCCTATATTGACCTTGATGCCTGTGGAAAGCGTCAATGGAACAATGTCAAGTTGGGAAACATGGCTTGGCGGCATTTGGTAAGTATTTCAGTCCCCTTTGTACTGAAGATGTGCCCTTATGATGCTGCACACAGGATAATATCTTCGCATCTGACCCAACCACCAAAGGATCGATGTACTGCCCCATTATCCTTGGGAGCGATAAGACAACAGTTTCCATGGCAACTGGGCATGTAGAGTATCACCCAGTCTATTTGTCTATTGGCAACCCTCACAATGCTGTCTGATGCACTCATTGAAATGCAGTTACACCCATTGCCTTCCTTGCCATCCCTAAATGTAAGTTACTTCTCTTTCTTATCCATTTTGGCACACTGATACTGTTAACTCAGGTGAACACAAATGTGACAATAGCCCAAAGTTCCAAGCATTCAAATGCAAGATATACCATGCATCCATTGCAGCTATCTTATGGCCACTGCATTCAGGAATGATGATGCCTGTGGTTTGCAGATGTCCAGATGGCTACTTTTGACATGTCATTTATGACCTCATTGCATTTATTGCCAATTATCCAGAGCAAGTGATGCTCACTGGCATCATTCAAGGCTGGTGTCCCAAGTGAGTCTTCTAAAATGATATCATTGCTGAGCTGATGGTGCCATCAGGTGTACAGCATACCCAGACAATCTGGATGTCCCTGCTGACCCACACACACTAGCCTACACAGATGGCTTGGTCCACAACTTAGATTCTCAGATGTTGTGGATTGAATATGGGATTGACGACGACATAATTGTATGTCATTTCTTTATCATTCCTATCTATCACTCATTGCTGATAGTGCATTCTCAGCCATTCACTTCTGACTTCCCACATGGCAATATCTATCAGATGATCTCACCAGATCTCCTGCATCAACTGATCAAGGGAACATTCAAAGATCACCTTGTAATGTGGATATCTGAGTACCTTGTAATCCAGCATGGAGAGCATTGCACAGGTGTCATTTTGGATGACATAGATCAGCGGTATGTCCTTCCTATAGCTATGACAACTCATAATGACATTGCTGGCTTGCTTGCAGAATTGCTGTGGTGCCGCCTTTTCCAGGTCTCCGTCGATTTCCTGATGGTAGGCATTTCAAGCAGTGGACAGGTGACAACTCCAAGGCCTTGATGAAGGTGTGCCCTCTGTGGTTCATTGAATGTGAAGCTTACATTTTGCAGGTCTATATACCTGCAATCATTGGGTATGTCCCAGACCAGATCATGATATGTCTATCAGCCTTCCTAGATGCTTGTTACATTGTTTGATGACAGGTAATCAACACTAATGCATTGGACACTCTGGGAACAGTCCTAGTGAACTTTTGGCAGTTGTGAGAGATATTCCAGACCTCTGGCGTCCAGGCAGATGGTTTCTCCCTTCCTTGACAACATGCATTATTTCACTACTGGCGTTATATAGAGGACTTTGGAGCTCCAGGCAGACTATGTTCATCAATCACTGAATCTCACCACATTACTGCTGTGAAGAGGCCATGGTGCTGTTCTAACCAGTATCATGCACTAGGCCAAATGCTGAACACTAATCAGTGCCTGGATAAACTTGCTGCCATGCACAGTAATTTTGTTGCACATGGCATGTTACCAACTGGCACTGTAAAAATAAAAACATGGATTTTCCATACATAGAAACAGTGAAAAAATGCTAAATTTTACCCCCTAAAACTACTGAAATTCCACCATGAAAAGCCTGAAATTTCAGCAGATTCTCTGGAAAAATCCCAGATTTAGATGCCATTTCAGCACTTTTTTTCTGCTTTTTAAGTACTTTAACCATGCTTTTTCCACTTTAGTCCTGCTTTTTCAGCACTTTAATAAAGCATTTTCAGTACTTTAACCGTGCTTTTTCCAGCACCTGAAATCCATGGATTTTCAGCACTTGAAATCTATGGATTTTCAGCACCTGAAATCATACATTATTCTTTGTTTTTTTTTACTTATTTTCAATGCATTTAATGTGAAAAAAATTGTAATATTCATCAAAATTGTACTAAATTTTGGTACTTATTCACAAGTGTACTACA
>Ga0307510_10007880_pt1 | contig 12688 bp, 9 predicted proteins | sample 12_EM_MG_FD_207224 | JGI IMG/M metagenome (GOLD analysis project Ga0307510, IMG submission 207224) | Populus trichocarpa ectomycorrhiza microbial communities from riparian zone in the Pacific Northwest, United States - 12_EM | ecosystem: Host-associated > Plants > Roots > Unclassified | place... | reverse complement strand
CACAGAAAAGGTAGACAAACAAAGCCATTAACGTCATAGAGCAACCATCTACAGCTATTCCTAATACCTCATCTAGGCAATATATCACAGCCTGTAGACTCCAGCTTTGGGATAGGGTTAACCTGGGAAGAACAAGGGGGACAAGTGAAAAAAAGAGAAAACACTATCATACACTAGCATAGAAATCTAACATGACTTACTCCTACCGGGATCCCCTGACAGAGTGTAGAAAACAAGATGAGGAGAAAAAATAGTGGAGAAAAAGGAAGCCGTGCAGGAAATAGTACGCCATCCATGGAAAATATGCTCAGGAGTCTATTAGCATTCGAACAATGATTCGGAGTGTAGGCCCTTGCAGGATACCGGTGTCTTAAGCTGGGAAAGGTTCCAACAGAAGAGGTCGGAAACAGATTCTCATGGAGCACAGGTGGATAATATTTTTGAGGAGATGGTAGAGGTATAAAGGGGTGGGTTCATGAAGTTGGAGTGTATGCAAATGTGACAATTGTGTGGCAAAGTCGGATATAATCTTCAAAGGAGATGATAGGTATTGTTGAGGATGTTAGGATGAAGGGAAACGCTTGCGCTTAGGGTGACCCCGGAGTGACCGGTCCTCTCCAGGACGCTTCCGTGGCCTCAAACGCTTCAAGATAGTAGACTCGTGGGAAGGGTCGCATAGGGGAGGCGATGAGGGCAGTGCTTCGCGCTGATTTGATGGAGGTTCGTGGGAGTGGAGGAAAGGAATGACGACGGCGATCATGTGTCCGGGAATACCGCTTTCTTGCTGGGATACAGAAGTTAATCCAGCTTGCTGTTGAGCACTCTGAGCAGTAACGGAGTTCTCATGAGCCACGTCATTACTTTCTGATATTCCGTGACTGGATAACCTGGGGTTTGACAATAGCCTCATCGTGCCGAAATAGTTAGACCTGGTGGCGTATGACAATGGTGTCAGGCCATTCCGGTCAGGCAAATCGGAATCGACATCCTTGCACTCCAAGAGTTGCTTCACAATCCTCTCCCATCCATGTTGGGCAGCAAGTGATAGTGGTGTCTGGCCATTCTGGTCTGGTAAATTGGGATTGACATCCCCTCTGTCCAGGAGTAGGTCCACAATATTCTCGGTTTTCCACCGGACAGCATGCGATATCGGTGTCCGGCCATTCACATTCGGCAAATCAGGGTTGACATCTCCTCGGTCTAGGAGTAGCTTTACAATACTCTTAGATCTGTATTTGGTAGCATGTGATAGTGGTGTTCTGCCATTTGCGTCCGAAGAATCGGGATTGACATCTCTGCGCTCCAAGAGCAGCTTCACAATCTGCTCGCGTCCAATCCCCGCAGCATATGATAAAGGCGTCTGGCCATTCACATCCGGCATATCAGGGGTGACATTTCCTCGCTCCAAGAGTAGCTTCACAAGGCGCTCACACCCGGCTTCGGCAGCGTATGATAGTTGTGTCCTACCGATCACATCTGACCAGTCGGGGTCCAGATACCCACGCTCCAAGAGTGTCTCCACGAGGTCCTTACATCCAGATCTGACAGCCAGTACCAGTGCTTCATGACCACAGCAAACGCGATCAACATCCACTCGCTCCCAGAGCAGCTTCACAGCACCCTCATTTCTAAATTCGGCAGCATGTAGTAGCACCCTTATGCCATCCCTATCCGGCGAGTTGGGGCCGACATCCACTCGCTCCAAGAGCAGCCTCACAACATCCGCATTGTGAGAGTGGGTAGCATATAGTAGTGGCGTCATGTTAGCCTTATCCGGTAAGTTGGGATTGACATCCCCTCGCTGCAAAAGAAGCCTCACCACGCCCTCACGGTCATTTTCGGCAGCATGTGATAGTGGTGTCCGGCCATCTTCATCCAGCGAATCTGGGTCCGCATCCCCTCGCTCTATGAGTAGCTTCACAACACCCTCGGACCCATATTCGGCAGCATATGATAGTGGTGTTCTGCCATTTTCATCCGACGAATCGGGATTGACATTCCTCCGTTGCAAGAGCAGCTCCACGACGCGCTCATATCTATGTCCGACCGCCTGTGGCAATGGCGCCAGGCCCAACCAAGTGGGTAGCCTGAGCAACACGGCCTTATGTCCAGATCCGGCAGCATGAGATAGGGGTGTCCGGCCGGACCAATCAGGCGAATCGGGATTGACATCCCCGTCCTCGAGGAATAGTTTAACCACGTTCTCATGTCCACCCCTGGAAGCATGGATAAACGGTGTTAGGCCCCCTTTGTCTGCTAATGTATGATCGACGTCGGGCTGCTTAAGAAGCTGATTTGCGAGGGTGGAATTCCCGTGTTTAGCAGCCCACATTAACGGTGTTAGGCCGTTAGAATCCCGCCCGTTCAAGTCCCACCTTTTCATGCCTATCATAGGAATACCGACCTGGGGAATCCCCATATATGCGACGGCGTGCAGTCCAGTAAACCCTCTGATATCGGGAGTTCTACCATGCAATAGATTCAACCTAGAGAAGAAGCCGACCTTCTCCTCACGCAAGAGAATATCTACCCATATGTGGTTGGCATCTTGTTGGAGAAGTTGTAGGGCAAGGCACTCCACATTTTTCCCCATCTCCTTCTTAGCATGGAGCCCCCAGTAACAAGATGCGTAGTGGAGAAACGGCATTGTCGATGGGAGAGTACCTAGAGCAGTCGAAAGTTCGCAAACGGACTGAAAGTTTAAATAGGTGAGACATATTTCCGCCATCATCGAGTGGGGTGTGATAAACAAGTTGTGGCGTGCAACAAGATACTCTTGAAGCGTGAAATGAACGAGACGGACTGTTGATTCTGGGCCATCAATTGTGACAAGTCCTAGTGTGCAACTCAACAAGGTCCGTATTGACGGGACGTTGTGGATATTAATGTCCGTAGTTCCTAATTCCACCCCTAAAGCATGACACAGTTCTCCTGCCTTCAGCTGCCGTTCGCATGAAAGAATCCACATCAGCGCCTCCATTCCTAGCTTTCCGCGGTTCCCTTTCTGCTCTCTTATGCGATCCAATGTTGCGTGGTATGCATCATCTAAACCAAAGCCGGTTGTCATCTTATCGAGTGTTTTTCTTCTCTGATGTATTGTCGCATCTGCTAGAACCGCATCCATAACCAGGGAAACAAGCAGGAATCTAAAGAGCATGTTAGTCGATAACCTGGGCTTCACGGTGAGCAGGGTATCGCATACGCGCCCGCGATCTTTTCCGGAATAATTCTGAGAATATCGGCCTCCAGTTCAGTATCCATCGCATCCAGCTCTAAATCCTTCTTCAACCTCATAAAAAGATAGTCCCGAATATCATCCTCGGTGGGTTTTATGGGAGGCTGATCAGGACATCCGGGGAAATACTTCCTCACTTCTTCTCTAATATGTGGCCTTCCCGTAATGAATAGCCGAATATTTGGGCACTCCCGGACAATGTGGCGCAGAGAGTCCCAAAGATCCGCTCGATGTTTCGTGGTAAACTCATCTAAAGCGTCAATGCAGATGAACCCCCGTTGTAACGATGACAGAGACTCGACAAGCATCGCCTGGATTTCCGAGAGCCCCAGTGCTCGACCATCAACCTCTCTCTTCGCACGGTCAAAAGCCACCTTGATCTCTTCCGGGAATGGTTCGACCCCAGCGACGAGTTGCTTCAAGAGAACTGCTAACACACTGGTCGCGGACTGCTCTTTGTGAGCCTGGAAGTCGCAATATACACAGGCCACCGCCATGTTGCCCCCATCAAGCCCATCGCACAGTGTATCTATCACAAGAGAGCTGTAGTTACCACGATCAAGTTAGTTTTCCGCACTATTTCTGCCGAGCTAACCCCACGCACCTTAGATATGTCTTTCCCACTCCTGGGTCCCCATAATAGAATAATACCGGATCGACGTCTTGATCTTCACTTATATGCCAGTTCTCAAACTCGTTCGTTCGAAGAAGCCAGGTTCCTATCCCTTCCATCCGGCCCTCACGCACACCCTGATGCCTTTACCGAGGTGCGATGGGAGATAGCCACTCTAAGATCTGGCGCTTCTCGTCCGAAACCGATATCTCGCAGTTATTCCATACATTCTTGTAACTGTCCGTCACATTGCCAACGTTTCGCTGAATGGTAATGGTGGACTTTTGGTATGCTGTAGAACCCATCTTGTCTCTCGTTGTGCTTGTTGCTTGTGATGTTATTGTGCGTATTGTGCGGGGATCAAAATAGGCCGTAATGAGAAAGAGACAAGACTTTTGGGGGACTGGTTTGGGGAAAGGCTGGAGAGGATAGAAAGTCAAACCCCCGCAACACTACAGTACCCCTCGTCTGCCCAGGTGGGTGGGTTAAAACCGCTTTTGCTCTTGGTACCATGCCCAAAAAAAGCAATAAAGCTGCCGCTTGCAGCCTGAGTATGACACACTAATTGTATGCACCATCCCTGGGCTTTCTCGCGGAGGTGGAAAACGTAGGCACAAATAAAAACAGGGAGCTTTCCCACAACCTATCTTAACTTAGATTATAGGCTGTAGTCGACTGCACTCCGCACAGCTAATCAGTAGACTAAAAATGTTACTGGTAGAGGCGTTCCGCCTGTATTCCACGCCATACCGTACGTACTCGAGTAGCGATCGCCTGGCATAGCGAGCAATCTACCCAAACACTACCTGATATTTAAAACCGGGCCGAAGTTAAGCCAATGACATTGTCTAAACTTGTAGATGGCTCACTATGCTGGGGGCTCGCTACTAGTACTCGAGTATGCTGTGGGATTCAGTGAAATCTGGCGTTTGACAAACTGGCCTGGACTAGGACTTTTGGAAATCTCTGATACTAAGAAGACTAAGCTTTTGGGAATTTTAGAAAAGATGAGATGTTCGCCTATCTTTAATTCAGAAATTTAACCGATACTAAACCATCCCAGGTCAGGCGAGTTCGTTAAAAGCGAGTTTTTACCGCAGGCAGGCAGGCTCACAGGCGAAGTCATGAAATCTTGCTCAGCTCGTCCCCCTCTGTTCCTACCGGAAATGCTAGGATATATAGGAAGCAATACGTGTATACACTCATAGTAAATGAAAATCCGCTTCCCCATTGTTTTGTTTCCCTTTACTTTCAGCCCTATTTTCTCAAACCATCTCATAGCTCCTTAATTATTTCAACACAAATTATCCTCCTTCACATAAACATCTTCCTTCGAGTCATACTAGCTATTGCGCTTTACTTGTAGATATATCCTTTTTCCGTACGTCTCCCTGGTGAGGTCCTCGGCAAACTCCTCGAGATCCGCTGGGGTTGCATGGAGTGTCTGGTCAAGGAGCTGACGAAACTCCTCCTCCCGAGCCCAGACCACTCTCCTACCGCCCTGCGCGGTCGCACGTGCGGTCATGGCCTCGACCATATGTTGGTGTTCTAAGGGTACTATATCAGAAAGAGCTGTAGGCAAAGGGGACTGATAGAAGTATACCTCTAAAAAGGCCACAAAGATTTGCAGGGATCTTCAGATATCTATGGGCATCTTCAGATATCTGCGGGTGTAAGCCACCCGTTAACAAAATATTGACTAGTCGCATGGAATATACCAAAAACCTACCGGCGCCGCCGAGCACCCATGAAGCCCGGCCTACAGAGCCCAGGTCAGTCTCACTTTGGCCTGGCCGGCCGGACTGTAAGCCAGCTGGCTATCTGCAGCAGTGTTCCCAACCGTCCCGGGCGGACTGCAGGGCCCTGGCGTCCAATAGTCCCATCCGTCCCGGGTAGGGTTGGTATGGACGGCCGGGCAAGGCTCCCGTCCTCGATATTCACTGTGGGACTGTAGGTTGACGGCAGGGCCCTACAGTCTTACTGAAAATGGTAACTCCCGGTAGGGCCCGGTCGTCTTTTGAATTGACGGGCGTCACCTGCAGGGCCCGGCCGTCATTAGTAAGGACCAGCGTCACCTATAGGTATTCGCCGTCACCTGCAGGGCCCGGCCGTCCTGAGTGAGGACAGGCGTCACCTGTATATTAGAATCAAAATGTTTCGCTTCTTTATAGTAACACAGACCTCATGCAGAGTCATGCTAATGAGATTCAAAAATGAAACATAAACTAAGACACCTATAGGGCCCGGCCGTCCGTCCCGGGCATAGATCAGGACGGACTACAATTTGGAGTCCGTCCCGGGCAAAGGCCTCAAACTTGGCGTCCGTCCCGTCCTAGGCCAAAGACGGACGGACTGGACGCTTGGGAACACTGATCTGCAGGCCGACCAGGCCGTCTGCGAACGCTGTTGGTACTCCGCTCTGTTGCCCTTGTAGTCCCTAGGTGACTCGGTTAGTATCATGTTTGTATTAATCGGGGAGAGGTGGGCCAGACTGGGAAGGGAGGTAATCCCTCTGCGGAGAAAAGGGGCCCTTTGGCAGTAGCGGTACCGGGGATGAGGAAGGGTCCCTGTCGGTATGGAAACCTGAAATTGATCATCGTGCACTAAAGGTTAGTAGTAAATTGAGTGTGTTAGTCCATGCTTTTCTAATCCGCTAGATAGATGATATGGAATCGAGTGGACTCACCTTATATGGGTTGGCCGAGTTTCTCTGAAGCACCCAGCGTTCCCAAGCGTCCGGGGGAGCAGCGGGGCCCCGCGGGGAGACTGCTAAGAGCCCTGGACGGGACGGGATGGCTGGACGCGGTCCATCCCGGGTGGCCGGAGTGCAGAACGGCCGCCCTTGGGTTAGATGTCAGGCCCTACAGGGTCAGACATGTGTGTTTAGGGTATGGGGGGGGACGGCCGGGGATAGTGAGCGACCGCAGGAGAGGGTGGGGGACTGTCGAAAATGTGGGCTGCGGAGGCAACGACCTACGGCGGGGATTTTATGTAGTGGAGCGAAACTGCTTAAGTGGAGCTGAAGATCGTGACTGATAGTGACAACTTGGTGGAAAGGAAAGGCTTAGGAACGTTGTGTACAGAAAAGAAGGTGTGTAGCAAGTGAAGGTGAGAGGGAAGGAAAAATAGGGGGGGTGAAATTTTTTTCCTAGCTTGCGCGTCCTTTGACTAGTGCGCACATATGCCTCAGCGGTCTCAGAGTGCGGCCGTTAAACTGTCATTTCCAACAGTGACTGTTGAAAATCTGGGCTGCGGAGGTAATGATTTGCGGTGAGGATTTTACGCAGTGGACTGAAACCGCTTAAGTGGAGATGAGGATCATGATTGATTGTGATAACTGACTGCCGGGGATGGCAAGAATGATATCTCATGATGCTATAATGATTGGCTCGGAGGTGTATGATTTCAACTCGGGCTAGTACCGGAGGCCCAAACGCTAGGACTATAATCCCCTACAGTCCATCCGGTCCTCATCTCCCAGAGCATAGTCCGTCCTAGCGCCCCTAAAAAGACTGAATATGAGTAGTAATCCGCCCCGTCCTACCCCGAAGACGGGTGGACTGGACGGCTGGGAACACTGGAAGTATTCCATATCTCATAATGTTCCAAGAGACTAAAAATTGAGAAATACGGACGAAAGCATAAAAATTACTGTCCTCAAATTTTTTTGAATACGTGTGGGGAACACTTAAACATTCTAGGCAGAACAATCAGGGACGGCTAGCTCTTATAATCAGCGGTAACGATGAGTACGTAACAATGCTAATTTTCAGGGAGATCATACCCTCCGCAGCTCACAATTCAAAGACAGCTTCAGATCTATGGGCGGGAAAGCTGATGGCTACCCTATTTCCCAGTTGGGGAAAAAGGCAGAAGCTTAGTTTGGTCAATATCAAGACTCCCGGTCAAATGCCTTTGTACAAGCGATAGGAAATACCGGACAAAATGTGGGCTAGATACTCCTCCGGGCTTCTATAGGGTAGGCATTCTTTATACCTGCAGCAAGTTCTCATTTGCTAGAGAACGAAACATTTACAATATAGATGACTTGGAGCAAATTTGGTACGACCTGCAACCATTTTGGAGTATCCCGCTATTGGAACTGAGGAAGGTGGTGAAGAGGATGTTGAAAGAGGATTCCGAGAAGAGTGTCCTTGCTGGAATTACAGTACAGATTCCACCTTAGAAAATATCTCACACCGTCGACTGGCTATGCGACACAGATTGAACATGGCAAGATAGAGGGAAACTAGCCCACAAGGGAATTCGCGAAAATGCTGAACCACTTCGTCAAAGAATTACCGGATATGCAGATTGCCAAGAACGAACATGTCCAGCCAAGAGTAATTGTCCGATGGGAAATATTGCAGGAACATTGAGGAGAAAATTCGTAATATGCACAGACAAGTAACAAACGTGTTTCCAAGGAAAAAAGAGTGAGGTGGGTTAAATCATATCTTATACTCCTATATATACTAAATCGCTAATGGGAGAAGACGAATTTATGTCATCCCCAACATCAGGGTAGTTTAGCGCACCGGGAAATCAATATATGGATCTTGCGGGAGGAGCTTGTCCGCCAGACTCTTACGTATGGAAGGACATGGCCATGGATCAAGTTGTAGCCGAAACAAAATACACGTCTCAAAACGCGGCGGATTAATCTCTAACTTCAATTTATCCGGTGATCTATGCACTGTTGGCCAAGCAATCCAAGACCTTCACGGTATGCTGTTTTCTCCTGCAATACCAGGGTAGGTACAAAGAAAGTAGTTCTAGTATTCAGTGAATGCAAGGTTAACGTCAATATAAAGAGTATGTTAGCCCTTTCCCGACCTCAGTTACACCCAAAAAGTTCTCTTCCCCGAAAAATGTACAACAGTGATGATCCAAGCTACATCTACAACCCAGAGAACGACATCAACGGGGACGACAAATGTACAATCGCCTCCTGGTGTGGCATAACCAAAATGTAAACAGCGGCTATCCTGGAATGATCGGCGTAGCTATTAAATACCGCATTCGGAAAAGGACAGAAAGCTCAAGTATTATTCCTTTTGTGTGGAGGGGGATAGGGAAAGAGAGAGAGCGCATAAAAGGGTAGAATAAGATAAGGCGATAAGAGGAGAGAGAGGGGATGAAAGAGGATAGAAGAAGGGAAGGGTAGGGTATAAAGAGGGAGAAGGAGGAGGAGGAGGAGGAGGGAAAAGAGGAGCGGGAGTTTGGGGGGGGGGGCGAGGAAGTGAGAAGATGTGGGGAGAATCGGGGATATCCACGGTCATGATAGGCCAGGGGGATAAGACATACTTTTACTGCTGTATCTCGCTCTCTGTGAAAGTATCATAGGTAGCATTGTAGCCTAAGAATTCTTAACCCCGGTAACCTGCTGGAGCAGTCTTGGGAGAGTGGTTGTTCGGGGAAGAAGGGCAGAGTTTTAGAGGTTTAGACTGCAGTACAGTTACTCGAGAACTTGGGTATGATACAGAGTTATTGTGTATACAACCCTCCCTCGTCCTACCTCAACGCTACCCCTCTCTACTCACTCCCTACCCTCCCTTAGGGCAGAGCGAGCTTTCTTATTCAGTCTATCTCCCCCGCACTAGCCTTTAGGTAAAATTTCCCCTTCATTTTTATTCTTTACCTCTCCTTATTCTTCTCCTTATTCTCCTCCTCTCTTTCTTGTTCCCTCCCCAAAACAACCGATTTTCCCTATACCGGTATCCATTTCTCCCTCTCCTTTCTACCTTACCCCCAGCCAACCTTTTCCTTTATTCTTATCCTTTTGTGAGGAGCCTTGTCTCTGTGTGAGAGATGCTCTCTTCAACAAACCACTAACTAATTTCGAGTTTTGATAGCAGAATACGATGACTTCCTGGCCAGAATTCTTCGTCGATGGCGCACTGCCCCTTGAGAAGTCCTTGGAAAGAATCTGCCTTTACCGAAGCCCAACTGTGTCGCAGGTTCATTAATAGACCAGCTTACCATCCGCAAGATTAAACGCACTTACCATCCAAGTCATCGCCTCCATATCACGGGGACCTTGAAGATCGTTATTGAAGATGTGGTCAAAGACAGGAATATTAAACTTGCCTTGGACAGGTTTCTGCCGTGTTTTGCCCCTCTTGCAATTTAATACCCGCCACCCTCAAGTTTGGGGGAGAGCTGTGGTTTCGTGCATGCCGGTCGCCCACCTCACCTTCTTCTCTTCCAAAAATAATCATTTGATGGCGGAGTACATACCCCTGACTTGGGCCAATGTTCTATTCATTACAGCCTATCTGGAACTGTGATATTTGAGGAGTGGGATCCATGTTGAAACTGAATTTTCGAATCATGTTGGCTCTTTTAACTAGACTAGACGAATAATCGAAGCTGACCGTGCACTGATAGACATGGTGGTCGTTACTTGTCAAATTATCAACCGAACTCTGCCTTCGAAGTCGCCTGTACTAGTTTTTATCCTGCGAGGCTTGAGGCATGTGTATTAGCTCGGAAGGGTCTTCATCGTGGCAAGATGGTCAAAAGTCTGACTGGGGTGTTGGTCAGAGTGTCTGGTAACGAGGAGCAACCCTTTTCCCAAGTGGAATCAAGCCTCAGCATCACTTATTCTTCACAAGTCGGCGCTAGGGGCCTGCTTCTGGGGCATGCTAGGTTTATCTATCATAGCTACAAGCCAAATTTCCAGCTCACAACCGGGGGGAAGGAGCAGCTGAATTAATCTGCAGAGAGGGATGCTAGAGTGGGCGAGGAAATCACAGTCAAGTATGCAGACGACTATCGTGGGGAAGGTAATCGGGAAAGTTTGTGTAGGATATGTGAAGGATTAGGACGCAGCGGGTGGGCTTCATAAGTGAGTGTTGGGGACCAACCACCCAGCGCGGGCGATGGTTTAGCAGCTCCAGCAGTGGCAGGAGGGATTTTGTTGGCCAGGAAGCCTAAGCTAAAGGGAGACTCTGCTCACTCGCCAACCATCCAAGAGGCCGAGAAGCACAATATTTCCGGAAATGACTCCTCAGTTCCGAGCTCCCCGAATAGTATTAGGGCACTTTCTGAGGGGCTCCGTAGCACCCCTCAGGTTCCCGACATGTGTATGCACTCTAGGTCTTCTACTCCAATGCTAGGCGCGATTGGGCTGGAAACACCTCCGGAGACTGTCGGGGCTGTAAAATTTACCTTGCTTTAATTTTGATCTTGATATGGAAAACAGGATCAGTATAACATAGCGATCACCGTGGTATTCAACGTCCCGCGACGTTGAATGGACACGGTAGACGCCGTCTGCGGAACATAGGCTTTCAAAATAATGGGTTATAGTTAGCCACGGAGCAGCAGGCGCTTTTGTTTTGAGGTTAAGGCGGGGGAAGAATTGGAAAGCGATGAGAGACAATGACCGTAATTGGCACCAATTGGGAATCTGGCATTCTCACCAATCAGATCACGAGGGATGAAATATTCAAATGGCTTTGGGGATGTATATACCGGCTGCCCAGGGGTATTTATAGCGCACTAGAAGTTTCGATCGAGCTTGTATGCGAACTCTATGCACGATGGTGTTTTGGTATAAGGGGCGGTTGCAGTTACGGCGGGAGTGTGCACAGAAGCTTGATTTATTCATGCAATTTCACTGTTGTTCGGCAGCATTGGAAGGTTCTCTGTAGCAGTCCAAAGATTTTTCTTGTCTCTGTTTATCTGTGTTTTAGTACTAGGGTACTTCTTATAGCCCCTTTTTTTTAATCTTATGTTCTCTAGTTTTAGTCCCCCCCCGCAAATATATCTGCAGAGTTTGGACGGCGGGAGGAGTTCGGTCCTGTAGTTGAGTTCGCTGCATCCTATAATATTTTAGATAACTTGGTTGATTAGAAAGAGGATATTAGGTGGGGAAGCTTAGCCATGCAGCCTTAGCAACTTCATGAAGAAGTTAGTCACGGGGAACGATCGGACTTTATGACCCCCTGAAAGTCTATATTTCTACCGGGAGACCTTCCTACGGATACCGAAGGGTGATGTTGCGGCCCTCAGTAGTGGCATTTAGTCTTATGTCAATTGTATATCTTGTAACAAGGTTGCTGTCTAACCTATGTTGTGATAATTTAAGCTCTGGCCGGATGAGCTAGACCTAATTTGACTTAGCTTCGCAGCTTCACAGTGTCCAGAAAGCTCACAATACTTCCCCATCTCAAACCGACGAGCTCTCCTCTAGCCATCATTCTCTTGACAAATAATAAAAAGATGTACAGAAAACCGCCGCTACAGACTGCTCCCAACATGGACCTGGGTAAATATACTACCCTAGGTGATTGGAAAGTAACCAGCGTCCCATCCTAAATAGCAACGATATCCCGGCCATGAATGTAACCTTAGGCATATCGCCTCCGGAGAACATCCTGGCGAACAATAGTGTCGAGGTGATCAACGAAAAGCTCAAATAGTCCATTGGTTTCAAACCGCTAGATGCCCTTCATAAGAGTGGGGCCATACAACACACTGCAGACTGGAAAATACGAGTGAGAGGTCATGATAGCTCAACACTTTGCCATGTTGCTGGGGTGGTATGCTATTTCCTTGGGTGACTCAACTCTGTCCGTGCCTCATCAAAGTAGTGGGAAGTATCACACATGACCGAGGGAGATTCTTTTGTATGGTGATAATAATAATAATATGGACTAGCTAAAGGGGGGTCCCCAGGGCAACTGTTGATGGCACCGTATTTACTCCCCTATCCCGCACTTTATGGCGGCAGAGGTACGCGTACACATCAACGGACTGATGCGCAAGCTATGAAAATATTTTCACCCCCTTTCTCTACCCCCCCTTTTTCTTCTCTGGCTTTAACTTACATC
>Ga0307510_10007879_pt1 | contig 12689 bp, 16 predicted proteins | sample 12_EM_MG_FD_207224 | JGI IMG/M metagenome (GOLD analysis project Ga0307510, IMG submission 207224) | Populus trichocarpa ectomycorrhiza microbial communities from riparian zone in the Pacific Northwest, United States - 12_EM | ecosystem: Host-associated > Plants > Roots > Unclassified | place... | reverse complement strand
CAAACACAACATCTATTATAGGCAACTAAATAGATACTCATTGAGATAAAGTGCTTTCAAAAAAAAAAAAAAAAAAAGAGTATCAGAACACAGGATGGTGACACCTGCAAGCTCCTCAATGGCAGTGATATTGGTGATGATAGCCTTGAACAGCACTTACCACATCTGCTACGTCCACCATGCCTGCAACATCTGCTAAATCCACCACATCTGCCACCTTTCCTTTGACCCTTGCCAATGATGTTTGAGAGTTGAGACAATAACTGGGACTTGTAGTCTGCTGCATCTGTCACCACATCAGCATTATCATGGGTGTCTTCGCCCTTAGTAAGGGTATAGCATGGAGCAAATGGCTTCCTGGAGTGCATGTGGCACCATGGGAAGTGAAGGTAAAGGGTGTCACAAGATGGTACCAGGTACTAGCAGGCACACCTTGCAAATGGGCTTGATCTGTTATCCCAAGCCCTAATATTAATTCAGAAAAGAGTCCAACACTTTTGAGGAAATGTCAAAGTATTCTGGCCACATAGGAACATCCCATGGCCCAACATCAACATAGGAATGATCCTCAGATGCAGATGCATCAACATGCACCTAGAAAGACCTAGGAGACACAATTAGCAACAACAAGAAAAAAGGATTACCCACTGAGGCCTGACCTGACTCTTCCAAATCCTCCTGTCAGAATCAGTGTACCTAATATGGGTCCTAAGATGTGAAAGGGTCATACAAGAAAAAGTACTCACTGAAAGAGAGATCAGTGCAAGATGGAACCACATGATCAACAAATGCCTCACCATTGATAAGGTATCTGTGTCAAAAATTATATGAAACAAGAAATTCATGAAACTAGTAAAGGACACTTGGGACCCAGCTTTGAGGAACACACAGGAAATACAGGCAAACCAGCCATAAGTAAGTGAGGTTTTAGTGGGTAGGATTGCATGACAGGCCTTTCCAATGGGTGGGTCCACATCATGTCTTGAGTCCCACACTACCCCTAACCCAGGGGTGTGTGTAAACACATTGTTCCCTCACACCCAGACCTTGGTCCAGCTATAGCAAGATAGGCAGGGCTGGTCTATCCTCCTGCTGCCTATCATTTATTACAGGAAAATTCTATTGAGTGCATACAAGATAGATTTACACCATAATAAAATGCTTTCAAAAAAAAAAAAAAAAGTCAAAGTATTTATCATTCACATAAAAAGAGTCTTTGCTTTTATTTCTGGAATGTCATGTGAATGATGTGATGTATGGGAATGTTTAAGAACAATCATGCTCTTTCTCATGAAAAAAAAATATGAAAAAAGAGTTTTGATTATTTTTTCCAGAAACTTATTGGGCCAGGAAGAGTCTGATCAGAGTTTAAGTTTTTTTTATGGGTTTTTTTTCACTCAACATTACTAAGTATTTACTTAAACTCTTTTTCAAAGTTTCCTGGATGAAAAGACCCTTATAATTGTTTAACACTTAATTAAAGTTTTGTACAACTCTTTTTCAGTAAAATACCCTGATTTGCATGCAGTGTTTTTTTTTTTTTGAAAGCATTTTATTACTCAATAAGTAGCTACTAACTAACTAAATTATTGAGGAATAAGTGCCACATGGCGGGAGATGAGTGTCAGCCCCATTTGGCGCACTGAAGCCAGGCCATAGGGCTGGGGGGTGAGGAAGAAAATGCATTTACACACATCCCATCTGGGATAGTGTGGGGCTCAGGGTTATGGTTTATGGCCATGCCCCACTAAAACCTCACGCCTGTTAGTCCAGTCATTCGGGAGGTCTTCTTCTCTATCTAAGACTTTTTCCCAGGTGTTTACTGTGATGTTTGTAAACCCTTTGTTACTTTTGATTTTGGTCGCTGTTATTTGTCCCCGGTGAGTCTTCTGTTGACCACACATAACCACCTTGATCTGATATTTTGGTGCCTATTGGTTCATTGTATTGTGTGCAGCTTGGGGCTACATGTGACGATAGGCGGCATGAGCTCAATGACTGCCAAGATACCTTATGTCAGGTTATGTGTTGCCCTGAACAGCACTTCTAAGTCACTCAAGACGACGATGCAGCATCCTTTGTATGGGCCTCAAGATGAAATCAAAAGGCCTTAATAGCAGGATTGGATGACGAATTTTGGGCCAAGGTGCATGGTTGTATTGTTGACAGAGGTGCTGCTTTCTGACTGGTTTTGGTGCAGTCAGCCTCCCTGCTATCCTTTCTCTCACCGCAGCATCTCAAGTGCACGCCTTCTCAGTCGTAGCGTCCATGAGTACATGAGTCTTCGCTCTTGCCCTTGTTTGGGCTCCCTTGTGGTGGCACATCGATTTGCGCTCTCTCTTTCATGGCAATGCCTTTGGATTTTTGCCCTCTTGGCAGGGCATCAGGCTCTCATTCACTTTCTCGCAGCAGCATCTGGGCTACATGTCTGGCCCCGCCTTACCATGGCGCTTCTGTGCTCTGGGTCATTATACACCCCAGGCTCCATGCCTCAGGTTTTGCAGGGGCAATGGTGCCCCTTTCCATTTGCGGGGGTCAACTTTCACGGGTGGATATTCTTGGGCAACTGGGGGACAAGTGAGTTCTCCTTATTGACCCTTTAATTCTCCAGGCCCTTCTGCAGGTAAATCTGGCAGCTTCAAGCTTTCATGGGAGGGGGGGCACCTCATTCCCAAAACTCTTATCAGGCTTCTAGATCCATTGGATTATTGCATTGTGTGCGGCACATGGCTACACATGATGATGGGCAGCATGGGCTTGATGACCACTGAGATACCTTATGCCAGAGTATGTGTTGCCTTGTGCAGCACTTCTACATCTCTCAGGACGATGACACTGCACCTTATGTGTGGGCCTCAGAATGAAAACAAAAGGGCCTCAATAGCGGGATTGGGTGACAGATTTTTGGGTCAAGGTGCGTGGTTTTTGTTGATAGTGGTGCTGCCTTCTGACTTGTTTCAGTGCAGCCAGTTTCTCTTCCTTCATGTTCTCTCGCTGCGGCATTTTTGGGTGTGTGCCTGCTCAGTCGCAGCATCCATGTGTCTTCACTCTTGCCCTTGGATAGGCCCCCTTGCAGTGGTGCATTGAATCGTGCTCTTTCTTTCATGGCAACGCCTTTGGATTGTACCAGCCCTCTGGGCAGGGCCTTGAGCTCTCTCTCACTTGCTTTCTCACAGCATCATTCTGGCTACGAGCCTGGCCTCATCTTACAGTGGCACTTCTATACCCTGGTTCATCATTCGCGTGAGTCAATGTTCACAGACTTGATATTCCTTGTGTTGGTGTTCGACCACGCATACCAGCCCACAATGGTCAGGGTCTCTGAGCTGCCAGGGGGGACATGTGAGTTCCCCTTATTGACACTCCCCCTTTTCTAGGTCCCTCTGTGGGTAAATCTGGTGGCTTCAAACTTTCATGGAGGAGTCACCTTGTTTCCAAATACATTTATCGGGCTTTGCTTTTAGGAGTATGACCACAAGTACTGTACAGTCAATAATACAAAGTACATAACATAATAAGTAGGTGTACAACACCAATATATTTGACATCCTATATGTGTTTGAGGTGGAGCGCAAGAGGGATATGTGCATGCCTAGCACTGGGTGGGGGGTTGTTGTGCCATGATTTTATTTTGGCTGCATCACTGGTGAACATGTGTGACGATGAATGACACAGGTATGATGCATGGTAGGCTGTGTACGTTGCCTTGGTGCAACACTGCTACATCTTCCAGGATGACATTGCATCAGCTTTCAAAATGAAAACAAGATGGCTCCTCAATGGTGGGATAGGACGACAGATGTACGGGCCAAGGTACATCGTTGATTTGCTGGTAGTGGTGCCACCTTCTGACTAGTTTTGGTGCGGCCAATTGAATACTTCCAGGCCTTTCAAGGTGGCCAGTTCTCCTCTGTCATGTCCACTTATGATGGCACCTTGTTTTTCTGCCTGCTCAGTTGTAGCACCTTGCTTCCATCCCGCATTTGCACTCGTTTGGGTCCCTTACTACAGTCGTGCATTGATGCACTCCATTTTGTGGTCGCACATCACATCACATTCTCCTTTTCACGGTGGCATCTCTGGTTTGTGCCAGCCCTCTGGTGGCAGCACCTTTGCCCTCTTGTTTATCCTCTTGCAGCAGCATGTCAAGCCAAGCCTTGCAGTGGCATTTTGCGCCTGTGTCCTGCCCTTACTATTTGCCCCAGGCTAATGCCTTGAGTTTTGTGGTGGAGGCTATCTCAGCCCCACCAGCAAGCTCAATGCTGGCAGTGCCTGTGGGCAGTAGTGTACCTTTTTGTTCAGATGCATTGAGGCCCGAGGATTCAACTTCCCTTGCATTGATGTTCATGACCATACATGTAGGCATCAAGCAGATGAGGACTCTGGGGGGGTCATTTCATTTCTATCTTTTTGGGTTTAAGGTGAATAGCTACAAAGGTTGTATCGTCAATAATACAAAGTGCATAATAAGTAGGTATATGATATTAGTGTGTTCAATGTCATACATAAGTTCAAAGTGGAGTGGGAGAGGGATCTGTGTGCACCTAGGACAGGGGGGGGGGGTGTTTGTGGTTATGAGGAAGTTGAAGTGGGGTATTCAGGTGAATTCTGTGGTGGTGAGAATACAGGGTTGATGACAATAGGAGTCAAACCCATGGTACAGATAATGGGGACAGGCAGTCAAGAGGTATGCTCTTTTGTTTTCTCCTGGCAAGGGTATTATTGAAATGGCCCGTGGGTTAGGGAAGCCACAGGGCAGTGGGAGCAGCAGTGCTCCTACTGGTGCATGCTGACATGGCAGCATGGTACTCAACCCATGCATTGTGACAGGCTTTGTTGTGTTGGTGTGGTCAGACAGGTTTTGTCATCAGTTTGTTATATTCTGACAATGCGTGGGGCAAATGGTGTATCCTTTGTTGAATCCTTGCCCCGACTGAGTCGTGGGAAAAACCAACCTGGTGTTGGTTGCGGTTCAAGGAGCCCCCGATTTGCATGCAGTGTTGAGATATCGTTCACATTATTGCTGCACGTGAGACTCATCACTCACGTGCACTTCTGTTGGTGCATCACACAGGTAACACGCGAGTAACACGCGCTGTCACAGTCACGCAATCTCGAGGAAAACGAGGGTCGAAGTAGAATCTCGCGTTGGCTGGCGTTATCACGACCCAAAAAACGTTTTCATGCGGCCGTTTCTGTTCCCGAACAGCGGGTTTTTTCACACAAGATCGTATTTCGACAAAAAACTCTTTTGGCTGGTATCTCGCGACGTCAAAACTTTCCCGAACGCACCCTTAGAAATGGTTTATTTGTACGCATTGGCCTTCGTGCCTTCGCCTTGGCTACTGTACCTTTTTTGACCATACTAACCGGCGTTACAAGTCATCGATGGCCTGGTCATCATTAATCATTCATCGGCCTCAAGCAAAATCACTGGCCCCATCAATGCATCAGCACCTCCGTTTGGAAGCCCGGCGGGCTGAGCTGTCCCTTCCCTTTCTCCCGCGTCGCCCTCGTCATCAAATCTTCCGGAATTCGTCGCCTCGTCAAAGCTTCTATTCGTACTTGTGTACTATTCCCTGTGCCATGTGCTCGGCAAAATGCAGGGCACCTGCTACCACTCTTAAGAGAAGTTCCCCATTCCCGCCGACGGCAGCCCTTTTCCTCTCAACCTCGACTAACACGGCGGCGACCATACAAGTACGTTTGATTCAGGACAGCCTTCGTACATTTATATACCTATCTCTCTCCGTCATTATCTTTCTTCCCATCGTTTTCACTGTTTGGTGAAACTCTGGGCGTGATCTCATAATTTTGCGTGTATTCGAGATCATCTGTGCTATGTATGGCTGCCACCGTCGCGTCGCTCGTGAGCCTCCATCAGACCTTGGCCTTTTGTTCCATCCCTCATCCGTTGGATACCTTTATTGACAATGAAATTCACAGGTGAAAGCAAGGAAACGTTCATATCTCCCATCATCGCCACGTCGTCCTCGGGCTCGAAGAGGTCCAACGCCTCGTCCATACCATGACCGAGCTGCCCGGCACACGTAGCTCGGCATACGTGGGTTCACAATTCCCTTTCTCTTTCAAGCCTCGCCCTGGACGTCAACTCATGCCGGTTCGTCGCCTCATCCAAGCTGTCGTCCCTACTTGTGTGTCGTTCCCGCGCTGAACGCCGATCGCACATATCACGAGGAGGTCGGCCTTGCCGCCCGCAGAACTTGCTATGTGCCTGCGATATGGTTTCTCCCGAGTTTTGCGCGCCTCTGGGGACGGTTCTGTGTGAGAGCTCCTCTCCTACGGTGCGTCCGTCGAGTAGATTGGGGCCGAAATCGGTAAGCCATACTCTCTGCCACGTTCATATACATCCAATGTTGATACCCATTTATAATCCAAGGCTAAGTCCTCATCGCACCCGTTGCAGCAGTCACTTCCTTCAATTACCATCACGTTCTTTCTCTCCGCGCATAACTCACTGCCCACTCGTGGTCTTCAGGGCACACCTTTCAGCTTTCTCCCCTTTCACATCCCTTTTCGGCCGTGGATCCGCCGCGTCGCCATTCCATCACACCTATATCAAAAGCCTTTGTATCACCAATGCAATGGAGCGCGTCCTTTATTATTATTGTCCGATACGGCGCGTTGCCACCCTCCTTCCGGGAGTAATCCAATGATCGTAGACCCTACATTCCCTCCCTTGTGCACCCCGATAACAATCGTATGATCTGTGCTTGGTCCTCCTCCGATACCCACGAGGGACGTGCGTTGGCAAACTGGATAGGTGTGTCACCCTTATTGGTCTGGGCACGGGGATCTGCACCGCGCTCAAGCAAGACTTCCACAGCCTGGATGTATCCAGAGTATACTGCCCGGTGTAACGCCGTCCAGCGAACTCTCCCTTGTGCGTCCACGTCGGCGCCGTGATCAAGCAGCAGCTTCACGACGTCTAGGTGTTTCCAGTCAACTGCAAGGTGCAATGGAGTCTCACTGTTCTTGCATCGGGCATCCGCGTAGGCACCATACTCAAGGAGTAACTTGACGACCGCGTTCTGTCCTTTTAATGACGCTGCATGCAATGCAGTTTTGCCCTCATTATCTGTTGCGTTGGGATTCGCGCCATGGTCGAGTAATAACTGGGAAACGTCGTTGAACGAGCGCCGGGATGCATAGTGAAGTGGACTCCGGCCCCACTTGTCCTGATAATGCACGTCTGCGCCGCGCTCTAATAACATACTTGTGATCTCCGGTCTCCCGTGGTATGACGCCGCCTGTAGCGGAGTCCACCTCACATATTCGAATACTTCGAATTCGTCGCATTTCGCATCCACATCAGCACCGCGGTCGATTAACAACCGCACCACTTCAGTGAATCCACGAGACGATGCCATGTAAAGTGCGGTCTGATCCTGGCTGCCCCGAGTGTCCGTATTAGCCCCACGCTCTAGCAATAAAAGTGCAACATCTGGATGATCTTTGTAAATGGCGGCATATAACGGAGTCCACACCTTTTTGCGGTGCGCGTCCCAGTCGTTGCATTCCATGTTCAGATCTGCGCCGCGATCGATTAGCGAACGCGCAACCCTGGAGTATCCGCGGGACGATGCCACGTATAATGCAGTCTGGAATTTGTGGTCTCGAGCCTCCGGATCGGCACCACGCTCCAATAAGAGTAGCACAATACTCAGATATCCATTATGGAGGGCCCCTTGTAGCGGAGTCTCGTAATATCCGCCTCGAGCATTGACATCTCCTGGGTGCGCATCAAGGAGACGCTCGGAAAGGTAATGGAAACCACATATCGCAGCATAGTACAGGGGAACTTGGTCGCGCTGTGTAGAGTGTGGAGAACAATACCAACTGAATTCCACATCATGTGGCCTGATCCACATAGAAAAGTATGGTTTGTTCCTGTCAAATAGGCAATCCATCTCGTCTTGGATCTCCGACGCTACATCCTTATACCGGGCATGATCGATCCAGTGCTTCGTCGCATACCCAGCCAAGGGAAAGTTCTGAATCTCGGTCTTCCAAATGCTAGAGTCTAGCTGAAAGAGGACGCTGAGGCACGCTCTAGCGAGAAGAGTATGTGCCGATTTAGGGAGAATGTGGAACTGGGAAACGTGTGCCGCGTTCGCGATACGATCGGAGGTCAAGTATTCTCTCACTGAGAAATGTGAGAATTGTATGACTCTTTTGCCGTAGATGTTGACAATAGAGACCAATGTCGTACAGGTAGAAAGAATAAATTCTTCGGGATCCTCGGGGCGCCAACCAATATTGAACTCTGGAGTTGAATCCGCTTTAGGAAGAATCGCAAAAAGCTCAGCGAGCTCCTCGGCGCGAAGTGGGCGGATCGATACGACTAGGCAGTGGAATAGGCGATTGGCATAATCCCTCTTTTCTTTGTCTATTCCCTTCAATGCGCGTTCGTACGTTTCGTCCAAGGTGACGGGTAGTTCGTCCAAGGCACGTCGAATGCTCGGCGGGAAGCAGCGACTGAGTGTTTCAAGCTGACAGTAGATCCAACGGAACCTGGGTCATCGGCTTTGAGCAAGCAATACGGTATTGTGGGTCATAACGTACATGCCACCAGCCCTTTCTATCAGCGTATCAATCACCAGCATTTTGTCCTCGTCTCTCCATCTCCGCATTACTTGGTGTGAACGAACTACTGAAGTGATGTAGTCGATAATATCCTGTCTTTGTCCGACTTGGTCCTGAAGGGAGACAATGTGGGTCGCCAAGGGATCGAGAATATCTCGGATGTCTATCTCGGGTCGACTAGTTATGCAGAAATGTACATGTGGGAGGCTCAATGCAACGAGCTTCTGTACAGCCATGAGGATTTCTGCTCGTGGCGACGTTAACCCCGAAGAATTCGGGCTCTCATCAAGAGCATCTATAATGATGTAAAGTTCGCCTTGCTCTGGGAGTTTAAGCATGTCCTTCAAACACTCCATGAGCGCATCCTCGCTGGGTTGGCGTGAGCCACGACTGTGGTCCGTAAAGAGGGCAGAGAGAATTTCAGAGAATTTGTCAGATTGATCACAGAGCTGGATGAGCATGGATGTCAGTAGGTGGCGGGCATCCTGCTTTCCACCATCCCGGAAATCAAAATAGAAAAATGAAATTGTGGCCAATCCCATTTTACACATATAGTGGACGCATTCTATGATAGATGACCTGGTAGATAGCATGAGTACGCAGCGTCTCAAAGGCATAGGTATGGTAGTACGCACAAAAGGACGGTTTTCCCTGAGCCAGCTACGACAAACAGGGTCTCAAAAAGGGAGTATATGAGGAGACAATTCACCTACGGAGGCCATGGATCCATAAGAGATGACCTGTAGATTTCCACTTCCTGAAGACTTCGCCTTGAGTAAACCATGTGGAGGTGCCACGGTGATGCGCTTTCCGAGCGATGTGATGATTCGTCCATGGATCCGGTACAGACAACCAGCGCCGAACGTGCTCTTGTAACTGGCCACCTGCTTCGTGATGTCAGCGTATATGTCCAGAAGTACAATAACTATGCGGGGGGGAGGCCACGAAGTTACGAACGTTCCATCTTATTTACTCTCATCACTACTTCTTGCATGACGACTAGCAAACAAGGTCAATGACACTCATCAGCGTGACCCACCAAGACGCACCAAGAGTCTGCCGGATATCGTCCGTTGATACCTTCCCGTCTGCAAAATTGACGACTCGTATGCATATATATTCATAAGAGTGGGCGATACGCACCTTCCATGACCACCTCCATGCCCTTCACCAGACTGTAAACCACATCGAGTGTCTGTGTAACGATCATCTTCGACTCTTCGAGACTGAGTCTATCCAGACGTTGAAGAGCTGATTCAATATCTTTCTCCCCTAGTAGCTTTCTTGCGTATTTCTCTGCGGTGAGACAGGTCATCAGTTGACGTCATAAAGGATGCCACAAGACGTACTCAGCCTTCCCTGGTGTATTTGTTTCGTCGCGAGACCCAGTAAACCCAACAATTCGACCAGTATTTTTATCACTGTCCCAGTCAATGCGGGAGTGGGTTGAATCTCCGTGTAAATCTCGAGTCGACTCAGGAAGTTTTCGATGCATTCGAAGATATCGATAAGGGCATCGTAGCTTTCTCTCACGCAATTGGCGGTCTGTCAAACGCAGGCAGTATTACGACCAACTAGAGAGAGCAGGAATACATCTAAGTAACACGTACGGAGAGAAGGACGCCAATTGCAGAAAAAATAACGTTTGCGGGGGAGAATGCCTGAAGGCAAAGGGTTGAGACAGGTCAGAAATAGAATACGGAACTACGTCGCGCTTACGAGACTAGCGCCAGCACTGAGGACTGCGTTGGTCGAGATAGCATGGAGCCCATTGACAACCGGTGCGAGCCACGTGAGCAACTTGGGATCACCATTCCTGAATTTGTCAAATGCAATGGATTGGTCTTGGAATGCAGCAAGAATCGAATCCAGAGACTGGCATCTATCGATGATAGCAGCCATTGGGTGATTGCGGAGATCTTTCCCTGTTCGTTCGGTGTACTTGTCGAGGGCAGCGTCGAAGAGGGCTTCGAAGTTGGAGGAAGTGGTATTAGTATCAGCTGTTGAGGACATGTGGATACGAGAGACGACGACCGGACGTTGTGAGCGGAAGGTGGGAGACTTTGGTGCAGCCCCTCACAGAACTCATCCACCATGACGGGGCAGTGCTCATCGATCACGGGACTTGCGGCGGTGTATCAACGTGAGAAATCTGGGCCAAGCGATGTGAACCCATGTCCTGTGTCCGTCACCTCACTGCTGTGTATCTTGTTGGTCGGGTCACTGGCTCTGCAGATACCTGTGCTCATGATGCAGTGTCGGATACTAAGGTGCCATCACGGTACAAGGAACCTGGTCTCAAATCAGGTACCACCATAAACCAGCTCTGTGAGTGGGCCGTCGCTCCCACTGATCGAGATAACTGCACTAAATGGGGGTTGAACCACGCTACTACGAGCACATCGCAAGCGAAAGTCTGGCTCTCCTTGCACAACGATTTCCCTATGAGCGATCACATAATTCTAGCAAGATACGAAGTTCGGTGGCAAGGCCGGCACACCAACAACATACCAAGAGCCTTTCCATCTCCCCGTGAACCGAGGTCGCGGTGTGGTGGACTTGTCATAATGTTGATTTTCCTATGATGGTCATATTGAAGTCTTGCATGGGCATGGCCAGAAAGTCAGCGGGAAGCATTACCGAGGCAAACTTCGGGCTCTGGCTCGCAGTAAACGGATACAATTTGGGAAATAAAAAAAGAGCCTTATGCATTGCCATTTGAGAACATCATCATCTTTGACCTCTTACCACCACCATCCCCCTACAGAATATGCCTGCCACAGCTGCATCCCCTGTACTCCCTGTTGGAGATGCAGGCGCGTGTGCTGGAAGATGCTGGAAAGGTTGATGCTTTCATATGATATTGTTCATTTGCTTGTGATTGTTCTCTTGGACATAAGTAGTTACGCGTATACCTTCTTTAGAACTACACTTCCTTTGGCATGCATAAGGTAGACACTTATATTCCCGCTGTTTTGCAGACCAGCACCTCAGTCCTTTCTTTTCGAGACTGAGGTGAGAACCTTTTCATTCCTACGTACCACGGACTGTAGCTAATCATTTGGTAGAATCACGCTCCACGCGTTTCAGGTTAGCTACAGAAATCATAGTCCTTTCTTTTCGAGACTGAGAATCACGCTCCGCGCATTTCAGATCTCTAATAGATTATGAGACCTGCCTCCTAAGGCAATACCAAGCACACACACGTTGAACGCACTTCCATCTTACCTTGATTCCCGATTCAAAACCGATGAGCAGTCAGAACGCTGGACCATCCACGCAGGGCACTGCCCGCGCGCCCACACCCACAGGCAACACTCCAACCACTCAGGCTGGAACAGGAACCGCAACATCTACGCAGTCTAGATCCGCACAGATTCATTATGAAATCCCAATACTCGAGGATGCTGATGGTTTTACCCATTGGCATTTTTGCATGAAACTTGCGCTGCGGGATAGCGACCTCCTGTCTGTTGTAGATGGGACACTCCCAAAACCGAATGTGGCAACCGATCTGGACACGTACGTAGTGTTTTGCAGGGCCCGGCTCGGCTCAAAAGCCCCGGCTTGGGCTCGGCTTGGTAGGGCTCGGGCTCACAAAAACCTGGAGCCGGGCCTTGGTCAATGGCTCGGGCTGGGCTGGGCTGGGCTCGGGCTTAAGCCCGGGCTTCAGGGTAAGAAATGATTAAGTTAGATGTGTCGTTACACAATAGTCTGAATGAAAAAGTCCTTACCACCAACACCCTGGGAGCCCTCATCATCGTGACCATGTGCCACGCAGCGGCCTCCTGCTCGCTCTACTTGCGCACTGTGAGCACGAGCTCCGTCGCGTGTGACTTGCCCACAGCGTGTGAAAGGCGCTGCGACCCACCACGCTCGCTGAGATTGCCCCTGTGTTGCCAAATCAATTGAGGGTTTGATAGCGTTCCACAGATCCAGTGCACGCTTTGACGTTACAAGGGGGAAGGGGGTGTAGGAATGGGATGCGAACACTGGTTTACTATCGTAGTCGAAGGTTTCTGGTTATTTGAATCGGCTCTGACAAGACGCGCATCGTGGCGGGCATCATTGATGATGAGGAT
>Ga0307510_10007878_pt1 | contig 12689 bp, 13 predicted proteins | sample 12_EM_MG_FD_207224 | JGI IMG/M metagenome (GOLD analysis project Ga0307510, IMG submission 207224) | Populus trichocarpa ectomycorrhiza microbial communities from riparian zone in the Pacific Northwest, United States - 12_EM | ecosystem: Host-associated > Plants > Roots > Unclassified | place... | reverse complement strand
TGGCAACCCCTATGTTACAACACCGTGACTTGGACAGACATAGTAGATACTTGTGCATGTATGTATCCAGCGTTACCCACAACCCGAACAGAGTCACAACGTAGTCCTTCCTGGCTCCTGAGCCCGCGTCTTGTGTGACCTGTCTCCCTACGCCTGACCCTCGCGCCCATCGTTTATGGCGGCCACGCCATCTGACTTGGTGATCCACCATCAATCACCCTCGCCTCATCGTCTCGCCCCATCCCGTCGCCACGTCGAATCCCCTGTTGACATGGTCCTGCAACTATGACCGTTGTGGTCGTCATTGGGTCACTACACCGAGCCTGTCTGCCGTTGACATGGCCCTACCACCATCGCGACCGTCATTGGTGGTCGTGGTCATGGTTGGGGACAGCATGGGTTGTCATCACCAGTCAGTTGTCGGGGTCAGTCACGGTGAACGGGGCCGGGGTTGGCCATAGACGTCGGCCATCGTTATCGGGTAGTCGTCGTCGTCGTCTGTATCAAGGTGGTGGCTGTGGTTGGGGTGTGGCTAGTAATGACTTGGAGATGGCTCTGTCTGAGGGGGGGCCATTGTAAGGCGTAGACTCGCCTTGGCCTCGGATTCAGCCGATTCCGACCACATGACGGCTCCTGCACCCACCACTCAACATGTCGACAATACCATCGCACACACGCCTCGCCCCTTCGTCGCTCCCTCCGCCTCCATCACCTCGCAATCGACGTCCACTCCCTTGACATTTCCATATTCCGACACATCGCACCTCAAATCTCACTACCAACAAGACTCGGATCATCCAGAGCCAGTCGCGCGCTGCCTCGAGGACGGAGAAGTGGGCCCAAGCACCATGGGCTTGTCGGATAATGGGCATTGTGCATAGGTCCCCATGCGCCTTCGTATGTTGTTACCTTCTTTTCTTATCAGAAATTCCGCTCGCTCCTTTGTTACCTTAGAGCCCTTTTATTCGACCTTGTGCCCACTGCCTTACCCCTCGATATCGAACATCGCCACGTGGGTTCGTTGCTGGCAAGACCGACCCTTTCGACTTTCCTTTTTCTTTCTATGATCTCTCACTCTTGTCTGTAGCATACTTGTCTTGTAATTGCACCACCCCAATCGTATAAAAACCCGCGCGCCTGCCTTGCTGAACAGCAGGCAACAGTGGCCCAAGTTTTCCATTCCCTCTTGTGTGTGTGCTGGGTGATCTAACCCCTTCCTCTCCTTCCCCTTTCTCTTGACTATGACCGCTAGCGGATGTGCGATTGCTACTTGCCGTCCGTTCCCTGATCTACTCTACGGCACGTTCTCGGATCCTTGGGAGCGCAGCCTGGTTCTTATTTCACCTTTTACTTCATCCCCTCCTTCTTGAACTCACGCATGGACATGACGTCTGCCATACACCATCACATCGCCTCCGGCGGGCCCAGTCATGGGAAATTGCATGGCTTCTCGCTCACGTTGTGGTCCTTGTGGAGAGTGCGAAGTCCTTGGCCTTTTGACCGCGGGGGCGGCATCTGTAGCTTCAAGTTCAAGTTGGTGGCGTAGTGTCTGACAAGCTGCCGTATACTTTTTATATTATCTGCAAGCTCCTCGATGACGATACAAGCCAGAGGTTGACAACTCATGCGCCAGTGGGCACTTTGGGCAACACTGTGTTGGTGCCATGATTTTACAAAGCTGAATAAGTCCAATTTGATGGGTGGCGATGAAGACTCTGAATGTTCTGTGGAGCATGAGCTACGAATGCAGATCCGAGTCGATCAACAAAAAAAAAAAATCAACAGACATGCACCAAGGACTCCGATAGCCTAGTATAAAAGAGGCAGCCCCCTCCCCCCCCAAAAAAAAAACACCTGCTCTGACCCCCCCATGTTAAGGTCCAAGGGCCTTAAAGACGCGATGTGCATGGGTTGGTTTGGCGACGACTGGGATTGCTCAGTGGGTTGTCCTCCTGAGGCAATGATCATGTGAGTAGCACGGTACTAATTGGCTACACAGTATAACAAGTAAGTTCCCGATGATAAGGGCAACTCCTGAGTGTTCTGATAGAAGTAGAGAGGGGAGAGCTTCAAAGAGAGGTTTGAAGCGACTAGAGGTTCGGGCTGTTTGACTCTGAGAGTCCTGGGTGGAAGCTACAAGTCTTGGATTGAAAACCAAGTTAGGCTTAGGGCCTAACTGCTAAAAGTATGAGCGCTTATATACAAGTGAGAAGTAACGGGTCACAGGAGTCACAGAATAATGCTGTCACGTATAGTAAGGTTCATCATGAGCTGGCAGTTCTAAGTATAGCTCCATCATGAGCTGGCAGTCTATCATGACGTGGCAATGAGCTGGCAATCCATAACAGGTTAAATAGTGATGCTGCGGAGTGCTGCGGACTGCGGAGTGATGGCATGTGATATCTGACTGCGGAACGATCAGGTGGTCCATCAGGTGACTTGTCAGGTGATTCGGTGGCGGTCCGAGCGACACGTAAGGGAACGAGTGGGGAACGAGTGACTGAGAGCGCAGAATAAAATGGTGGGAAATAGCGGAAAATTGGTGGTAGGGCCCAGGATCATAACATGACGCCCTTCCTAGAGTGGTCGCTACCACACAACCTAGGGTGAAGATGGTTGCAACCAGTCAGAGGGAACACAAGGTATCCCAATATCCATGCTATCTGGAGTGGATTGTCTTGTGTCGGTAATTTGTCCTTCCTCCATTGAAGAGTCGGAATCGGATGTTTCTCCTTCTTCCATGACTTCGTCCTCGATTTCAATGATTGTTTGGACTGGGGTTCTATAAAGGTCGGCAAGTCCACAGCTAGAAGGTGTCGACCGGGTTGAAGATGCGGGGGAATTTTGACTAGTTGATTGTTTCGGTTTCATCATTATCACAGGTCGTGATGGTGATTTGGTGGTAGTTTCTGGGTAAGGAGGGGTAGGGACGCGTTCGGGGGAATCAGGAGGGGTAGGCTGTTCTTCAGGACTCATTGACCATGATGTCTCTGGTTCACTTCGCTCTCGCTTGAGTGGCATTGCAACGTGTCGTGGTGACTCTTGTCGCTTTCCTGTACTAGGAGAAGGTTGCGATCCTTTCCAAGACGGTCCTTCTTTACAAACGAATTCTTCATGTTTTTCGACTAAGGGGATAGTTCAAATGGGTGGAATTCGTGGTGGTCGTGATGATGACACTATTGGGGGTGAAGGTTCCTCTTTAAGTGAGAGTTCTTTTCGTTTCCCTATGGTGGGTGGTGGTTGGAATTCTCCCCATTCCGGTGGGGTAGGTTTATCTTGTGGTAATGTTCTCGATTTTGGGTGTCTGGGTAATAGGGGTTTGGTTTGACTGAGTGTCATCGAAATGATGGGAGGGAATTCCGATGGGGGTGCGACTGGAGACAGTAGTTGTGGTTCAGGGAAGAGTTGTGATGATGATGCGACTGGCGGCGATGGCTGTGGAATGTTTTGTGGAAAAGGGGGAATATTCCATGGAAGAGGGATGGAATTGAGCGACGAGGGTGTGGTCCACTTGACTGGTGGTAACGGTTTGTTTTCCGTTTGTTGGGTAACTGGTGTCGATATTGGCAGGGACGGGGGTAAGGGTACATTAACTGGATCGGGTATTTTGTCCATTGGAACCGGTGGTTCGTAGTGTTCCATTGATGAGTACTGTCATCAATGTGGTCCCCAGGGGATAGGGTGAGTGGGCATTTGGACAAACGGTGATGGATTCACGAGGGGTGGTGAAGGTACTCTTGGTACAATTTGAGGTAATGGTGTGATCTCTTTAGGTAGAGATGACAATGGATGAATGAATGGTCGGATAACTGGTATCAGTCTGACGGGAGGTGGTGGTACGGTAGCTGGGGCTGATGGCGGTGGTGGTTCTGGAATAACGGTAATGGATCCTCCTGCTCCTCCTGAAGGACCTGGACCAGGTATGAATACAGGTGATGGTGATTTGCTCCTCATAGTCCTCTTACGACTCCTAAGGAGTACTTCAAGTCCTTTGAGGAATATCTGGTCCTTCAGGGTAGGATAGTGAGGAGAAAGTGTTCCAAAGGGGAGGGTGGTTCTCTTCTGAAGGTTCTTTTCTTTCCCAATGGCTAAGAGGATTTCTTTTGTTACCATGTCGTAGAGTCATCAATGGAAGTGGTAAAGATAGAGGGTGGTATTGCTGTCCTTTTTCCTGAACATTCTGGCAACTGAGGTATTCTTGAATTGGTTATTAAGGAGGGTCCACTTGTCGCTAAGTTGGACCATGTCTTTGATGCATTCCTCATGTTTCTTCTTGAGCGATATGGAGGAGGTGGTCTGAGGGGACAAGTCCAGTGTCGGTGTACTGCTCGGACTGGTTATCGTCTTCTGTTTCTTCGATGGGAGTAGAGGGGTCGGGATTGGTGACGTGGAGTGGAATGTTTTCTGTTTCTGCAGTGGTAGTGGCCGTTTCATTGCTGCTACTTTCACTAGTAGTGCTAGCAGGGATGACGATGTTAAAAGGGGTTGCAGGTCGGGGTTGATATCGAGGGGGATGGGGAGCAAATGGAAATCTTTCGAAATTGACGTGGGTCCTGAGGACAGGGTCTTCATTATCAACTGGGACCACAATTGCTTCATGGTCGATGTCAATGGCGTCAAGGTTTTCTCTAGGTTGCCAAGTGGTCCAGTGGTAACCGATGTCAAAGTGTCCTTGTCGAACAAAGGTTCCAAAGAAGTGGAGTTGATTGTTGTCAGTATGCATGCGGATGAGGATGATTCCATCATCGGTACCCAAGGTGAAGATGGTAGAGGTGGCGAATCCTGAGTTGGGGAGTTTGTGGTGGACGGAAGACATGGGAGTTGGGAATAGAGAAGGTCGTCTGAGATTCCAAGGGTTCTTATACTGCTTGGTTGACTTTCAAAGTCCGCTAGTAGATCCGAAGCATGGAGATCCTCGGAGTTAACCCAGGAATCATGAGCTGGTGAGTATCCTTTCCAGCGCACAAGATATTGCTTCTTCTTCCATCGACCAAATAGTCTTTCTTTGAGTATCTGCTCGACTTCCCATTCCAGTTCACCTTCTAGAATGTCAGGTGGCGGTTCCAGGAAGTTGGGACCATGTTGATCAGTTTCTTTGTATGGCATAAGCAGGGATGTGTGGAAGACGTCATGGATCTTCCAGGTAGGGGGTAACTTGATTTTGTATGCGACTTTGGATATTTGGGAGACTACCTTGAAAGGTCCGTATCTCCTTGGCGATAACTTGGGTGTGATGTTACTTGGTAGGCGTAGATTTGTTCCTTCTAACCAGACTTTGGATTTAACAGGGAATGGTGAATGGCATGGACGTTCTTTGATCCAGGATTCTTGCGCTTTACGTTGTGCCTCTTGGGCGGCTTTCCTGGCTTCTTCGATAGCTGAGAGTCATTGTTCAAGGGATGGGATGTCTGTCTTTCTGGTTGGCTGATGTATTTGTGGGGTGTAACCGATGAGTAGGTCGAATGGGGTTTTCTTAGTCATAGCAGAGGGCCAGGAGTTCTTGGTATACTGAGTGAGAGGTAACCAAGCATGCCAGTTGTTCTGTTGGGTACCACAGAATACGCGAAGGTATTGTTCAAGGGTTTGGTTGGTTCGTTCACTGGCTCCGTCTGTCTGAGGGTGATAGGCTGTGCTGATGTTTTGGCGGATATTCAGGATGCGACATAGTTCTGTTGAGAACTTGGACACAAAGCGGATGTCACGGTCCAAGATTATCTTGTGAGGTATGCCGTAATGAGGGATAACGTTGTTCAGGTAGAGTAGAGCGACTCCTTCCAAGTCGATTGTTTCATTGCAGGGGATAAAGACAGATGCTTTTGAGCAATCTGTATCAGTAATCATGAGGATGGTGTCGTATCCTCCTGATAGGGGTAACTTGGTGATAAAGTCCATAGCGACAGTCTCGAAAGGTTGAGCGTTTTCAGTTGGAGTGATTGGGAACATAGGAGGATGAGCAGGATGAGTGTTGACTTTAGTCATTTGGCAAGTAGCGCAGCCTTTGATGTACTCAGTTACAAAGATTTTCATTCCAGGCCACCAGTAGTAGGGTGAAATAAGTTGGAGGGTTTTGGTAATTCCGGCGTGTCCAGTGGTTTCGTGGTTGTGAAAAAGGGATGTTACTCCCCTCCTAAGGTCATTGTCTGCCATGACAACAAGTGCCATTCCGTGGTACCAGTGAGTGCCGTCCAATAGGGATAGGTTATGGGTTGGTGCCCATTGCTTGAGTGTTTTCTGGTGTTGATATTGCGCTAGTGTTAAGGCTTCAACGGGCCTTGATAGTACAACTTGTACTAAGAGTTTAACTGGTGGCGAGTACTTGAAGATAGTAGAAGTCTCTAGTATTACTAGAGACAACTCTGAGAGGCTTATGTAAGAGATGAGGAAAAGGGGAGGCACTTGGGGAGCTTTCAAGAACATTGATATTGAGAATCAAGTCAAGCTTAGGGCTTGACTGTCGAAATACAGGGCGCTTATATACAGGCACGACCGCGCACGGGCCATGGTCACTAAGGTAGGTACTTCTGGTCAAGAGGGGGCTGTCTGTATCGTATGGTACTCCGCGGACAAGTGCTGCGGTCTGTATGAGTCGAACAATAGAGAATGAGCGAGAGCAAATGATAAAGTGACAAGTTGCCTAATCCATCCTTAAGGGTCGAACAATGGCGGCGGGTCATTCCAAGAAGAGAAGCGTCGTCATGATGCGATGACGACCACGAGTTTTGAGATTGATCCGAGGAGATCTGGTCTCTGCGTGCCCATTCTGGTCTAATGGGCGTCTAGTGTAAGCAACTACCCTTTAAGGTAGTCCGTATTGATGGTGACCCAATTAAGGGCCATATCGCTATCCATGTCGTCTGCGGAGCTCTGCGTGGATGAGGGATTGTCTGCGGATCCCTTGGGAGAGGTCGATTGGTAGCCCTGACTCTGGGGCGAGGTGCCAGCTATGGGCGACAAGGCAGTAGGCATGATTGAGTGGTAACTGCCTTCTCTACTGGTGCGTTGGCGTATGGGTGCTGAGGAGGGACTTGTAGGTGATAGGGAGTGCTTGCGGGACACAGGACTGTCTGGGGCAAGGTACTCTTGCCATGGTATGACGGGGGACTCTTCTAGGGACAAGGCGTGTGTGTTGCCTCCAGGGACATCAGGTTCATATGGAATGAATGGTTCTGGCTCTAAAGGTGGCACATCCTCCATGGGACTGTCTGGGTCTTCCAGTGGATTCTCCACTGGGGTTGGCTCTCGGTACATCTCCATTGAGGAGTATTCCCAACGATGGATGTTCCAGGGGACAGGAACGAGGGGCTCAACTGGGGGCTGATCAAGAGGTGACGATGGTTTGGATGGTTCACTGGGCGGCAAGGGTGGCAGGTCTGGTAGGGCTGATGGGTTCAATGGTAATGGTCGCTTAGGTGTGGATAGGGTGACGAGGAGGGGGTCTGATGAGGATGAGAAAAATTGGGGTGGATCATAACAGCTAGCTTGACTCTTGAGTCTAAATTGTCTCCTATGCTGTCCATGTCGAATATGTGGATTGAAGTGTGCTGGTCACAGAAATATTGGTCCGGCCATACAGTGACGTCTTCGTTGATTTCGTTTGGTCCTTCATAGTCGGGTCGTCTAGATAATGCGTCTGCTCGGTTGGTAGCCCCAGGTTTGTACTCCAGTAGGATGTTATACTGCTTGTGTTCTGGTAAGTAACCAGCAACGCGTGGCCCAATTTTGCGGGGCTCTCTATAGTACCTAAGATTTGCATGATCAGTATACACCAAGACGGGGATAGTTGTTCCTTTGAGCAAGTGGGACCAGCAGCAAAGTCCTCTCATGACTCCGAGGAATTCGCGGTCATAGATGGGGTAATTCTGCTCGGTTTGGGTGAATTTCTGGGAGTGGAATCCCACCGGTCGTCGTGGTCCTGGTTTCTGAGTGCCGTCTGGTTTGGTGATAGGGGGGTCCCGTTGGTAGAGTATTGCTCCTGTACCGACCTGTGAAGCGTCGGTTTCAAGCTCGAATTGTTTGTCTGGGTCGGGTCTGGCTAGGATGGGTGCACTGGTGATTAGGGTGATGAGCTTGTCTTGGGCCTCGATTTGCTTGGGCCCCCATTCGAATGGTACGTCTTTTCCAGTAAGTGCTGTGAGAGGTGCGGCAATAATGCTGAAGTTGGGGCAGAACATGCGGTGGTAGCTGGCGACTCCTAGGAATCCGCGAACTTGTTGTTTGTCTTTGAGTTCGTGTGGGTAGTCCCTGAGTCCGGCAACTTTAGCTGGATTGACAGTTGCTCCTTCCTTTGAGATTTGGATGCCTAAGAAGTCCATTTGTGGCTGCAAGAAGACAGACTTTGATAGTTTGAGGTGTAGGCCATGATGTGCAAGTAAGTTGAATAGGAAGTGGATGATTTCGACGTGTAATTTGAAGTCCTTGAGGAGGGTGCCTATACCACAGTCATCCATGTAGTTCTGGAGGATGCGCTGTATGTTGTGTATGCCTTTCTTCTCGAAGTGTTCATATAGTTCTTCAAGAATACCATTCATGAACCGTTGGAAGCTGGCTGGTGAGTTACTCATCCCAAAGAACATGACTTTGGGTTCGAATAGTCCCCGACGTGTTTTGAATGCGGCTTTCCATTGGTCACCTTCCTGTATGTGGGTGTTGTTGTAACCCCAGCGGATGTCGAACTTGCTGAATAGTTCCATTCCTTGCAAGTTTTCAATACACTGTTTGAGATTGGGGAGTGGGGTGACATCCTTCCGGGTGACTGCGTTGAGGGGGTGATAGTTGATGATGTATCTCTTCTCCTTCGAGTCTTTCTTAGGGACCATGAAGGTGGAGAAGCTGTAGGGGGAGTCTGATGGTGCGATGTAGCCTTTTTCCAGATTTTCGTTGATGAATTTGTTCTCCGCTTCCTGCTCGTCTCTTGAGAGTGGGTAGACTTTGCAGTTAAAGCGGGTAGGGGCAGTGTCCATGAGTACGATTTTGTGGTCTCCGTCTCCATGAGCTGGCGGGAACTTGTTTGCCTCTTCATCCGAAAATAGTGCCGTATGACATTTGAATTCTTCCAGGAGGGTGATTTCCTCCTTCCCATGTTCCAATGCATACTTATGGGCCATTTCGACTGCGTGTGGGTGCGGTTAACCTCTACTGGGCCTTCCTTCATTTCTGAAGGAGTAACTCCTGACCATAGATGTTAAGGCTTCAATGGGCCTTGATAGTACGACTTGTACTAAGAGGTGAACTGGTGGCGAGTATCTGAAGAGGTAGAAGTCTCTAGTGTTGCTAGAGACGACTCTGAGAGGCTTATGTAAGAGATGAGGAAAAGGGGAGGCACTTGGGGAGCTTTCAAGAACGTTGATATTGAGAATCAAGTCAAGCTTAGGGCTTGACTGTCGAAATACAGGGTGCTTATATACAGGCACGGCCGCGCACGGGCCACGGTCACTAAGGTAGGTACTTCTGGTCAAGAGGGGGCTGTCTGTATCGTATGGTGCTCCGCGGACAAGTGCTGCGGTCTGTATGAGTCGAACAATAGAGAATGAGCGAGAGCGAATGATAAAGTGACAAGTTGCCTAATTCATCCTTAAGGGTCGAACAATGGCGGCGGGTCATTCCAAGAAGAGAAGCGTCGTTATGATGCGATGACGACCACGAGGTTTGAGGCTGATCTGAGGAGATCTGATCTCCACGTGCCCATTCTGGTCTAATGGGCGTCTAGCGTAAGCAACTACCCTTTAAGGAGTCTGTATTGATGGTGACCCAATTAAGGGCCATGTCACTATCCGCGTCATCTGCGGAGCTCTGCGTGGATGAGGGATTGTCTGCGGATCCTCTGGGAGAGGTCGACTGGTAGCCCTGACTCTGGGGCGAGGTGCCAGCTATGGGTGACAAGGTAGTAGGCGTGATTGAGTGGTAACTGCCTTCTCTACTGGTGTGTTGACGTATGGGTGCTGAAGAGGGACTTGTGGGTGACAGGGAGTGTTTGCGGGACACAGGACTATCTGGGGCAAGGTACTCTTGCCATGGTATGACGGGGGACTCTTCTGGGGACAAGGCGTACGTGTTGCCTCCAGGGACATCAGGTTCATATGGAATGAATGGTTCTGGCTCTAAGGGTGGTGCATCCTCCATGGGACTGTCTGGGTCTTCCAGTGGGTTCTCTACTGGGGTTGGCTCTTGGTACATCTCCATTGAGGAGTATTCCCGATGATAGATGTTCCAGGGGACGGGGATGAGGGGCTTGACTGGGGGCTGATCAAGAGGTGACAATGGTTTGGATGGTTCACTGGGCAGCAAGGGCGGTAGGTCTGGCAGGGATGATGGGTTCAATGGTAATGGTCGCTTAGGCGTGGATAGGGTGATGAGGAGGGGGTCCGACGAGGATGAGAAAAATTGGGGTGGATCATAACAATAGAGCGCACGTCTGTGCCTTGAGAACGAGGTCTTCGTTTTCTTGGTTCTTCTGTTTGAGCCATGTCTTTGCTCTTTGAAGGGTGCCATGTAGTAGGGTTTCAATTTGGACCTTTGGTCCTCTGAGTTCACTTGCTTCCCAGTTAATGTCCGGTTTAAATTTCCTGAACCATGGGTAGCCAAAAAGCATTCGATTGCGACCTAGATTCGTGACATAGAATCTTGTTCGTTCTTTCTTGTTTCCTTGAGTGACAAGTAGGTCGCAAGTCCTAGTGATGGTCCCAGCTCGGTTCATAGTTCCATCAACGTTGTATACTGGTTGTGGAATAAGGAGTCTTTTGGTTCCTAAGCGAAGTTTGTCAATAGTTGTCTGGTCGATAAAGTTTTCTGTTGCTCCAGTGTCGAGCAAGATTGTTTCTTCTGCCGTCCCTCGATAGTGTGTAATTGGAACTTTGAGTTGTATTGAATTCGATTTATTTACAAACACACTATCGAGTCGGAAAGCCCTAACCAAGGCAGCTAGTTTCGGGCCTCAGGAAAATCCTTTGGCATAAGTTTTCCAATAAAGTCCAGCTTAGTTTCTTCATCGAAGGAATCCATGTTTTCCTTCAAATAATCAGCAAGACTGTCAAGATTTTCGATATCTGGCATGATGGGTGTGGCGTGAATCTTAGTGGATTCCCTGGGATTGTTAGGATGACTGCTGAAAGTACCGCGGTCAGCTTGTTTCTTGCGACAATCCTTGGCTCTATGTCCCTTGATTTTGCAGTAGAAGCAAGAGTTGCTTCTTATAAGTTCTGCTTTCTTGGCTTCAGAGTGCTGTTGTCCTCTGCCAGCGGTAGCATTGATGTCTGAGGTAGTTGTAGCGTCGACATCCATATGATATCCTCCTTGAGAGGTGGTGCGTCGGTCGTTTTTGTTCCTCCAGTTGTTGTTCCTTCCATAACTGCCTCTTCCAGGGTTGTTGGCCACCTGCCTAGGGGCGAGTTTGAATGTTTGGAAGAGTCCTTGACATCGTTGGGTGAACTCAGCTGCCGCCTTCCATTTGAGATGGGATTTGCAGGCCTGTTCTTCCCATTCCTTGAAGGTCCAAGGAGTTTTAGTGGTGGGGTCGAAGGTGGGGGAATTAATGATGGCGCTAGTGAGTCCTTGAGTTAGGCTGTGCTTGAGGGTTTCTATGGTTCCTTTGTCATCTAGGGGAACGTCTGCTTCAAAAGCAAGTTGTTTGAATTTGGTGAAGAAGTCGTCAAGACTATCTCCTTGCTTGAGTTTGCATAACTCCTGGTAGGCTTCGGATCGGCAATTCTGGTTAACAAATGCATTCTTGAATCGTTCCAGGTATTCAATCCAAAGGTCTTCATCCATTTCTTGGGCTCCATCATCCATTGCTTTGTTGAGTGTTAGGAGTTGTTCTCCTTTCCAGGCATCTACATGAGTGCCATCCATGTAACTGAGCATGGAGACAATTCTGGAGTAAGGTTTCTTCATGGTGTCATTGTTTCGGTTTACTGCAAACCAGAGGTCCCAACTGAGTAGGAACCTGGTAGTTTTGTTTCTGTCTCCATCGAATATAAACGGAGGGTTTCCTTTGAGAGCGCCATTAGAGGTGTTCATGATGACATTGATCCTCTGCACCTCTGCTTGGCCAGTAGCAATGTTAATTCCTTCCTGTTGTCCTTCCATTGCAGTTGGATAATCTGGGGTGTTGGGGTGGGTAGGAAGCTGCTGAAGTGCTGTGGTAACTGCTGTGATAGTGAGAGGGACGCTGGCCTCTTGTTCGTAAAGGATGTGGTTGGGGTGCTGAGGGTCTGATATGATCCACCAGCTGACGTCTGAGCTGTTGTATATGCCTCTTTGATTGGTTTGCCACTTGTCTTGTCTGAAGATGAGTTTAACCCAGTGGTAGTGTTACAGCTCCTTCGATTTATCAAGCATTTACACAGTTAAGTACCACTTAACGACGCGCATTCGCTTATATCAGCTCTCCTTCCTTATTAGTACGATACCCAGTCCGCATGTTAAGGTCCAAGGGCCTTAAAGACGCGACGTGCGTGGGTTGGTTTGGCGATGACTGGGATTGCTCAGTGGGGTCTCCTCCTGAGGCAATAGATCACGTGAGTAGCGCGGTACCGGTTGGCTACGCAGTATAAGAGTAAAAGTCCCCGATGATAAGGGCGACTTCCTGAGGTAGATAGTAGAGGTGAGAGGGAGAGCTTCAAGGCTTTGAAGCGACTGAGTTGATCAGGCAAGAGACTCTGAGAGTCCTAGGTGGAAGCTACAAGTCTTGGATT
>Ga0307510_10007877_pt1 | contig 12690 bp, 17 predicted proteins | sample 12_EM_MG_FD_207224 | JGI IMG/M metagenome (GOLD analysis project Ga0307510, IMG submission 207224) | Populus trichocarpa ectomycorrhiza microbial communities from riparian zone in the Pacific Northwest, United States - 12_EM | ecosystem: Host-associated > Plants > Roots > Unclassified | place... | reverse complement strand
TCGGAGTCCCGATTGAGCGTGACACCGCAAATCCGTAGATCGCGTCTACTATCCGCGCCTCGGTGACTGAACTGATTTCATGCGCAACACGGGCCATCCATTTCTCCTCGTCGGCAAGCTGTCCCGCAATGCCCACAAATACTGGAAAAACGTCTCGAGGCGGCCTCTCGTGCGACGTGTGCGGTCAACGCTTCTCTGGCTGCCCACCCTAACCGTCTTCACGCAAGTCGGGTATACGATCCGTGCAGTGATGGGCAACAGCATGCAGGTCCGTAAACAACATCCGTCCAACCCCCCCCATCACACGCCCACTTCCCGAGTCCGTCCTTGGCTTGGGGGAGGGGGTAATTCTTCCTCCTCCTCCAGCTCCCGCACCTTCCGTCCGTCTCTCCCATCATTTGGCTGAGAAGCCTTTGCCAGCTTAGCCAACGCTGAATCCCGACTTGTCACGCCCGCGGGACGTCGCGCTCTTCAGTCGCTGGTCCGTCGTGATAGAACGGAGGTATGAACGTGGGGACGTCGTCGCGTTCAGGTGCGTTTTCCATCGTCATGCTCGTCCTTCTCCCCAATACCCGAGTCGATTGCGATGCACACCACCGGTCCCCACATAGAAGCTAACGACTGACCGCGTTACGCGGCGTGTATGAATAGGTCACCGCAGGAGCACGGCAAGCTACTGGTCAAACGGCTGGTCGCTCTCCCGGGAGACAAGGTGCGCGGACCGGACATACTCTTTTTTTCACCCGTCAAGTCATTATCTTACCTACACGAACACACTCTGACGATGACCAGGTAAAGACGCTGCCACCTTACCCAGACGAAGAAGTCGTCATCCCGGCGGGCCACGGATGGCTGGAGGGAGATGCGCACTTCAACTCTGAGGACAGCAATCATTTCGGACCGGTGCGTGTGGCTTTGCTCTGATGTGGACCATTAGCGATAGCTGAGTTGACGGTTTTACTTTCGGTCTGCTCTGTTGGTCAGGTTCCTTTGGCCCTGATCGATTCTAAACTAACTTGCGTCCTTTGGCCTCTGGATCGAGTCGGCGCCATCGGTTCGCATGCGACTGGCACCCAGGCTGAGAGAATTGATAACCTCTCGCACACATAGTACATCTCACACCATTGCCACCTTGTCACATTGCTCGCAAGTTCGTTCGAAACTACATCTTACAGACTATTGCAACAACATTTTTTGACATTGCTATTGGTGTGATGTACAATGATACCGACAATGTATATTCTCGTGATGGAGATGGGTTGACCTGCACATTGGTGGGCCTCCTGACGCCCACATAGAACAGCTACAACGAGCCATCGATATTTGCTTGCGCCGCATCAGTGGGTGGTGACTTTGCTCTGTTGTGCTCCCCTTGGTGCCGGAGCTGTCGTTCACGTTCGGCGCGGAGCATCTGCGTCTTGCGATCATCCATAATGGCTTCCTTCGCCTAGAACACGACTGAATCCAATAGGATGGTAGTTTGTGGCGAAGAGAGCACACCTTCTTTATCCGCATCTCCTCTTCCGCCTTGGCCATCTTCAATTTTAACGCCGTATCATCTTCCTTTTCGGCAGTCTGTATCGCATCGCGCAAGATCGCGGCGCCGATGTGCAGTTCCGTCATGTGCTTATTGTTGAAGGTGTAGTACGGTTGAAAACGAACGACCTGGGATGGGCGCGGGCAGGTCTCACAATCCGCTACGCAACACATAAGGGAGGGGGGAGGGGAAAAAAACAAACAAACCTCGGGACGGAAACCCATCTGCGAGAAAAGGAAAAGATAGAGGGGAAAAGAAATATATATCGAGATTACAAGGGGGTCACGGCGCAAAAAGGGCGTGCGACGGACCGCGACTGCATACTCGAGCGCGCCCTTGGGATCTACAAGATCCCGCTTGATGAGCGTATTCGTCGGCTTGAACTGACGAAATTTGGGGTTGTCGGGGTCGCGAAGCAGATTCTCCGCGATCGTAGACAGGGTCTACGGGTATAGAAGACCCACGAAGGAAAAAATATATTATTCCTTTCAGTTCGCTCACGAAACGGCAAAGGAGCAAGAAGAAGATTTTAGATTTACGCGTAAGGATCTCAACGCCACCTCTTTAGAGTTCGGTCGCAAGATCCCTGGGTCCACCAGACGGCGAAACTCAGTGCGTTTAGCGTGATTGGCATCAAACGGTTGCGGATCTTGCTGTGGTGTGGCTTGGGCGTCCGAGCGCGGGGGGGGGCTCAGCCGCCGCTCTAGGGCCACCAATCGTTCTTGACGTGCGGAATCAGAGACTGCACTGCGTTGCGGAGAGCCATCCTGTACTTCGAGGGGTGAAAGGTGCGGGGTGGAACTTGGAGACGGGGGCTGAGACATTACTACAAAGATGGGGTGTGAGACTGACTCGAAATGTCGAGTGTGGATTGGCTGGAGCAAGTCACGTGGAAGGATGATATCGATAATAGCATACAGTATTACAAGCTCTTCCTCCCCACCCACGGCGGGGGAGCAAAAGGGGGGGCTTGCGCAGTATGAGGGGCTGAAGAGAAGGGGACAGAACATGTATTGAAACAAAAATCAAAATAGGTAGTATACAAATACATATTTAGTACTATGATAGTACTATCAGGGCATGTCACTTCAGCAACACTTCACTACACACGATATTGAGGTCGAACATGGGGTCGGTCGGAGTGGTGTCGCGTGCTGAACCGATGGGTATGAAGAGGCACGGTTCACCCGAGTGAGGACGCAGGCCAATGACAACAGGGATGGCGGCGGGACGGTGTAAGACAGGGGCATGTGCCACTGGCATCAAGAGTGGTCTTCATTGCTTCAGGCAGTTGGACGCAAAGAGCATGGAGGCACGCGGGATAGCATGGCGAAGCACACAGAACTGGGAGAAAAAGTAAAAAGATTCGCCTTCTCCAAGCCACACAAAAAGCACGACTTGCTTGTCTTGTGCCAACGGGCGTGGAGGCAGTGAGTAGGGTCATGGGATAAGCAACACAGAATTGAGGGAGGGAAAGAATGGACTTACATGTATGGACCCACACAAAAAGTGCGACGTCCTTGTCGTGTTGCGCATGTGCTGCCGACGTGCAGGAAGACAGTTTGCAGGTGCCGGCCAGATTGGATAGGACGACGCCAGGGATAGCGAGAAAGCCCACGTTGGCCATAAGAATCAAGATCGACTGAAGTGTGCGTCACGCAGAGGAGCGCGAGGTCGACGATGGGGTCAGTCGGAGTGGTAGACGTTTTCAGGGAGGGAACGTCGCGCGACAGCGACGGTGTTTCTTTTGGAGAACATGAGGAAGAGGTGACGGCCATAAAAACAGGCACTCACCTGTACGTGGCAAGAAAAGAGCGGTGCGCAACACGGGGAGAACATAGCACCGCTCACCAGTCGCCGTGCGAGAGCACTGTCGTAAGCAGGTGAGAGAACGTGGCGAGGTGAGGTGCAGCGGCAGCGCAGCCAGGATTTGTGCCAGAGATCATGAGCACGATGGGTGGAGAGGGAGGAAAGAGACGCACTCACCGGAACGTGCCCGCGAAAGAGTGCCGCTGAGAGGCAAGGGCGAGGGGTGACGCGCAAGAGGAATTTGAGGAGACGTCGGAGAACAGAGATCTTTTTTTTTCTTTTGAGGGAGTAAAGGATTCGAACCGTGAATCACTTGAGCGAGAGGGGACGGTGAGAAAGCCCGGCACTCACATGGTGAGGGAAGAGGGAGGGAAGACGAAGAGGTCGTCATGGGCGCAGGCGAGGGCATGAGCGGGGGCAGGATCGCGAGCTGAGAGAAAAAAACAGCGAGGAAGTGAGTAGCAGGCCGGACACAGAGAGAAAGTGAGAATTCGTCGGGCACTCACTGCAAGGGTCGAGTCAAGCTGGGGGAGGACAGAGAGGAGAGAGAGGTCCAGGTGCGAGTTGAGCCGGAGAGCATGAGCAAGAGGGACCGCGACGCGAGAGCGGATGCTGAGGAGCGAGTGCGAGAGTGAGACTGGACAGCCCCGGGAGTGTGACGTCACACGTGAGGTCAGGACGGTAGCACAATGCTTGGCTAATAAGCGGGCAGCGAGGAACGTCGAAAGAGGGGGGCTCGGGAACCATCCTTAGAGGATTGTGCTCGCTGTCGGGGACAACGAGCTCGGCGTGGGAGGTTGCCGGATGGGACGGGAACACGTGAGTAACTGCTGGAAACCGAGGGAAATTGCTGGGGACTGGGATGCCCAGGAACCCCTTCTGGGATCAGGGGGGAATCTAACCCAGATGCCGGCTGAACTTAGTCGAGCTGAGTTCATAGCTCAACGCACTATAGAAAGCTGCCGGACTTTTCTCTCTCTTAACCACCTATCTATACATCCAGGCGCTCTCCGATGAAATCATTAACTGGTGCCACCTGGCCTTCCAGGCTACGATCTTTATTCAACGAAGCTCGCCAAGGGCAGCCACATGCAGACCCACCCGAAGCGCGCTATTATGGGGCATATAACATGTTATTCTTATCGTGCTTTGGCGGCCCCTATCTACCCTACTTCACTGTCGCTCCCAACAGTCCTCCACTTCGGTTGTCCCTCCGCCACACCGACCATCCCATGGTTTGCTTTGTCGTCTCGGATACGAACGGCCATCCTGTGCTCGTGGCGGAAATCAAGGATGACAGTTGGGCTGATAGAGCTGACCTACGCGCCGAAGCAGACGATCGAATGCGTCAGTGGGTCAAGGCCGTACTTCCGGATTGCCGTCTCCCCCGCGTGTATGGGTTGAGTCTTCTTGGTACCTCTCTTCGCGTATACGTCGGGAATGTTGCAACGGGCGAAATTGAGCCTGCTCTCGCAACTTGTCCAAGCTCTGGCCGTAATCTCCCCAACGACTTTCTTGAAGGAGCTTGGAACGTCGACATAATTTCCGATGAGGGATTCACCAAGATGAAGGAGATTGTTGGATATATCGTCGCCAACCTTTACTGCACTAAAGAGGGCAAAACCTGTTCCTTGATTGATCTATGACAGAAGGCAGTTGTACCCTATTTCACCTTTTGAGGGTGTATAAATTAGAGGCGGGTGGGGAGCACATAGTTTTACTATTGTTATGTTATAAACAACTTATATTCCATTCACAAGACTGTTATGTTCAAATTCATGAGTTGTGAATGACCTCCCTCATCGATTTCCTTCCACCCTTACTTCAAATTGTATACTACCTATTTTGGTTTTTGTTTCAATGCATGTTCTGTCCCCTTCTCTTCAGCCCCTCATACCGCACAAGCCCCCCCTTTTGCTCCCCCGCCGTAGGCGGGGAGGAAGAGCTTGTAGAGGATAAACGAGCAATGAAATGAATACAACTCCTCTCCGACATAAGTTACAAATCCTCAAATTCGTGATCTCCGTCACTGCCACCATCTCCATCTTCCTGTCGGCTTGGAAAAACTTGCCTCACGTCTGGTCGATTGCGCAGCGCAGTTGGATGGTACGCCTGCCTTGATGGCTGGTCTTCGGTAGATGAGCTATCACTACTTCCAGAAGTCTCGGGACCTCGTCCGGCTTCATCTCCTCGAAAAATCAGTCTGCCCTTACCACGTATAGGAGCCGTGAGTCCAGGGAAAGATTTCGTCCGCAGGCGCGAGAAGAGAGACGCGTTAGCGTTATTAGACGTCGATGGCTCAGGCTCCGCTGGTTGTGGAGGGGCCGCCCATCCTTCTAGTTCTGGAGCGTCAAGAGTCCGTGTGTCAAAGTCATCATCGTCGCTCTCCTCGGCCATGGATCTCATCCCGCGGGTGACACCATTCTGGTAGCCCGCTGAAGTTGGTGGCAATGGCTCTTTGGACGTGCGGCCGGAAGGACCTTGCTGTCGTATCTTCGTTGCCTGACGACCGAGGTAGATTTGACGCTCCAAGCGCAAACGGTTCTCTATCATGTGTAACTAAGGACTAGTGAGCAGTACGCTCGATCGTGCTTAAGTATGTCACGGACCTTGGGCCATGTCACGAATTGACCTACACGCAGCAAGCGAGCCATTTCTGCTGGATCCGGATCTGTTAAGATGCGAATCCAATCCTGTTCCGAAAGGCGCGTCAGCTGTGGACATTTGTTGAGGGAAATGAAATGACCATGAGGCGTGTTCTTGGCCATATTCTACAGGTAGATGAGTATTGAATCCGGACGATTGCCGTGGGCATCGCAAAGAACTCACGTTACAGCCCCGTCAAACCGTTGGAGGAAGACGCTAGACCAATCGGAACCCAGCAGCTCAGGCAAAAGGTCTAAATCTCGAATAACCTGAAGCATGCTCAATGTGGTAAACCATGGAGAAGGGGTCGAAAAGACGAGCCTTGAAATTCTTGGTGAGTTCCAATTTGAGCCACTGTTCAGCGGCAGAAAGTAAAAAGTTTCCTCGCCAGCCTGGACGGAAAATCTCAACAGGTAGCGACGCTATAGCCAATGTAAAGGTACCTTTGTTCTGCCTATGGGCTACCGGTTTACCTGCCGACCCTCGCGGAGCAAAGAAGAACAAATGCACATGGGGATTCGCTTGTGCAACAACGGGGTGTGTGACTTCGGGGGGCAGATTAGTAAAAGTAATATGGGTAACATCAGCTCAATGCACACCGTTGAAGAGGAGATGGAGAGATTGAAGCGGGATGTCGACCCTGCAAGAGTTATAAGTGATGGGACTGGGCAGCCTTTGGAAATTTACTGACCGTAAAGACCCGTCCTTAAATTTACTTCCCCAATTCCAAGGTATTAATCGGCCATTCTTGAGCTTTTGCATCAGTACTACCGGATTTAAGATGCCCGGAACAGCGGCCGTGGCAAGCATTGCAGACCAAATAACGGTATCAGGAGCGGTGATATAATTCAGCACTTTGGTAGGCCTGCAATTCGTTATAAGAATGTGATGGGCACACCAAACATATCCTTACGAATGGCGGTCTGACGGAACCACCGAGATGTTAAGAACACGACCTGTCTTGTTGTAGGCCTCTCGAAATGTCATTGACCCAAGAGTGAACCAGCACGACTGCATAATTGGTAAGTTCCGGAAGCAGCATAAAGGAGACTCTCCTACCTTCCGGGCCCAGTCGACAGCGTCAAATCTGGCGCCAGTTTTCAAGAATCGAGTAGCCCAGACCCTTATCGGCTCCTCACAGGCACTGATCCTGTTGGCAAGCTCTGGGGCAAGTATTTCTCTGAGCTCTTCGTCTGTATGCGTGCATGTCATTGCAGCGACCAGGGCGCCCGCCGATGTTCCTGTTATGATCCGTGGGAGAAGATCCGCTTCTAGAAAAGCCTTGACGACGCCGAAGTGGTCTAAGGATCACATCATAAACCAATTTGCCTGTCTACATTTCCTATCTGGGTCTTACAGTATGCGAAGGTGGCCCCGCCAGAGAGACAGAGTGCAGTGAGACCAAGATTGGTATTTGAATTCTTGAAGAATCGTTTTTTCTCTTCATTGGTTACAAGTGGGGTCTCGCGGATATACTTCAGTGCACTTTCCAGCTCATCGATATACGCTGTGCATAAGGTAAGTCGAATGATGAACCGACGCAACTGAGCACCTCACATTCTATCAAGTCCTTGGTGCCGTAATAGGTCTGAAACGAGTTGACTGTATGCATTCAACTAGCTCACGATGGGCCTACCTCACTATATAATCTATGACCTCGTCAGCGAAGATCAACGATTATCAATTATGAAGCGCTAACCTAGGCGATTCAACACCAGCAAAGTTGTTGCGAATACAGGACTCCAAGATTTCGAGTACGCCACGAGCATCGTTCTTCGCTCGCAAGGATCGCAGGGATTGTTTGACCTATCGATGGCGCATCCAGGTCAACGCTACAAGCATGATGACGAGATATTCCAACCTTTCGGATCAACCGCCAGTCATAGAATGGGTCCTCATCGGTCTGTTTCCAGCCATCGAAATCCAGAAATTCGTCCAAAACCTCGGCTGCGTCCTTCCATTCCTATGCCCGAGTTAGCATGAAAGGGCTTCGCAAAGGTGTTGGGGATCTACCTCGTAGGTCCTAGAAGCTCGCAATCGTTTCCTTAGCAAGCCCTTACGACCGCGCCCTATGGGGAAATATGTTCAATGATATGTCACAAGTTTTGTCTAGAGTGCGCCCAAACTGACACGCCATGAGCCATTCCTTCGCGTTAACCACTTGTCGGATCGTCACATAACAGCCAAATTCGCATGCAATGAACAAGGTGATCAAGAACTGCACAGAGTCAGCACATCCAGATGGTTCAACGAGATAAACGAACGAGCACACACCAGCAACGGCCACCGTAAAAGGATAAACGTCCACTCTTGCTTCTTAGGCGGTGGACCTGTCCCTCGTCTCCGCCTGGTTTGTGGCGTGTTGTAAGGAGCACAGCACAATTTATGAATGATGGAGTACGGACCTCTTGACTTTGATATTGACCGGAGCAAAGTCTGACATCGCCGACACCTTGCGTATTCGTGCAGTGCCAGGGGGTTGAGGCGTTATCGGGCTGCCTGGCATGGAAGGACTTGAACCTAGATAATCGATGATCGACCTATCGTCAGCCATAAGGGCGTCTTCGAAGGCTTTCATATGCCTGAAACGGGCTCAAAGTCAGTCGAGAAGTCCGCTCGGCACATACTTTGAGGAGGGACATACTCTTCATCAACGTAGGGGAAGTGCTCATTCTGTTCATGGACATTGTTGGATCTGGAAGGAAAGGGATAGCGTCGTTGGGAGTCGGAACGGGACATTGTACGGTAAAGCGAGGCAGAAAACAATTAAGGAGAGTGTCGAGAAGCGAATGGATACAATACTCTGGAGCGAGGTGTCCTGATGGATTTAATGGTTTTCTCAATTCACTCACGTGACAAAGACGAAGAGAACAGCACACGTCAGCGCAACCCTCTGTTAGTTCCAGAGAGACCATTTGGCCACAATACAGCCTCACACGTTCCTACTGTATGCGCTTGTCGACGCAACGTCGATAAAAGTTAAGTAAATGTAGTGCGTCGGCCCGCGGGTGCCAGCGCAGCCTTCAGTCAGGGTCTTGGCTAGATATCATTGATACCCGAGATCGGTACTACAGTAAGTATAATCTCGTAATCTGCGTCATCAGCGAGCTCTCCCGATCCGATCACCGGCATGACCATGAACAAGTATACGGGCCGTAGGCTCGAATTGGTTGAACTATACAGTACTGGGAGGAGGCCTTGCAAATGTGGGAAGAAAACCCGAGGCCGCCTTGTTCATTGGGCGCGTTTGAACCACTGGTTCAAAGTTGTTTGTCCAATAGCCGCCACCATCTGCCTTACGTCCTCTTTCTCCACCATGCATTTATAGCGCACGAATTCTTTCGTCGTTCCTGCGGCAACTGGAGCCATGCAGACGAAGATCTTGGTAGCAATCAGATGCTCGAATGCCTCCAGATGCCAGACGTTTCAGGTCAAAGCGTCCGACGAAAACAGTGCAGGTGCGCCGCTTACCGTCATCAAGATCTCCTTGCTGCAGCGTACCATACCAATACTACCGCCATCAACTTGAACGGGAGCAGATTGAGACGTCCGGACCTGTTTCTGAAAGGAATCATGCAACATCTCAAACGTGATCGATTCGTGTCCAGCAGTACCAGCATGGACACATGCGATAAGAAGGCATGCCGCAGGGTATGACAGATCTGAGTGGGTGTCAACGCATCATCACAATCAACTGGTGGGACGAACGCACTTGAGAGAAATGGAAATGGTGCTGGGTACTTTTGAGCAGTGACCGCAGCCTTGAGCAGAGCTGCATTCGGTAACGGAGCTGCTGGTGATAGATTCAACACAACTCCCGTCTGGGTATAGATGTCAGGAAGAGGTTTTCTACTCAAACTGAGAAGGACGCGCCAGAATTCTACTCAGCAACCGGACGTCTTTCGCCAGACTGTACGAGTCAGAGAGCGCCGCTTGGACAGAGCGGTCGCTAAGGAACTTCTCAACAGCTGATGCCCACCATGCCTCCCATTCTTCGTTAGGTGGGCTAGGCTTAGCAGTAAGAGCATTTCTTGCAATTGAGACCCAATCATCTAGCGTTGCAGGTCCGGCGGTGACCAACATGCGTCCGGAAAATCGACTTTTCACACGCTTCTCCAGCAGGTTGATGGTGTCTACCCGCGTTGTGATACCAACTACCACGACACCACTGCTGTCCTTGCCAGCACGGCAACTCTGCGCGGTATCGAGGAGGCAGTAGAGCAGCGCCTGGCGGCCGTGGATGGCGAAAAGGTCAAATGACTCTAGTACCACCACTGTAGGTCGAGCGAGGGTGGGTAGAGCTGAGATCAATGTTGGCAAGTAGGATGAAGGAGGGAATGGGATGACGGGGTCAGAGGCTTCGGTGGCATGCTCGTCGTCCATATTCAAGCCTGCTTCGATATCAAACGATCGTCCAGTCTGTTTGGATAGCTGCCGCGCTATCTCACGCAAAGCTAGTCGGTCGTTGTGCTGGACGTGGCCAGATAACCGGATGACAATGGGCTGCGAAGAAAACGAAGCGAGTGCCTCGTCTAGAAGCTATAAGAGACCAAATTATCATTAAGCAGGGCTGATGTCAGAAGAGCGGATACTCACTCGAGATTTCCCGCTCCCACGGGGACCAATGAGGAGGCAACTGTTTCCTTCACCACGATTTAGTGTTCCAGTAAGAAGTGCCTTCAGCTCATCTAGCGCGACGGTGTTTGCAGAGGGCTCCCCGTTCTCGTCCTCCCGGTCAAATACCGCGGTATTTGGATGGAGCAGCGCATGTAAGATAGCACGCTTCTGGGCATACAGACACGAAGGTGGGTATCTCGAGGGGCTGTGGGATAGGCTTGACTCTGCATGAAGAGCGGGCGGTGCTAATGGCTTTGAAGGAGATATCCTCTTGGCCGAGGCAACTTTCGTTGGTGTTCTAGATGGCAGCAGAGACGGAGAAGTCCTCCTGGTTACCCTTGACCGGGTAGGTGTTGGCGAGCCAGGTCTGGCAATGGGATTTGTTGTAAGTTGCTTCGGGGTCCGAGGTGCGGGGGACACAATCTCGACGAACACACGAGGTAGTTGAGGGATTTTGGTAGAAACCTTTTCCGATTTTTTCTTGTTGGTGGCCTTCCTGTTAGGCAAGAAAGATAGTTCATCCTCAGACTGATCGTCCTCCCGATCAGAAGTGTGTGCCCCGCTCGGTGGCTTTGAGTGAGCCTTAGCAGACGCTTTAACTTGGGACCGAGTCAAACGCCTGTTGTTATCTTTTCTTTTCGGCGTTGAAAATGTGGTACATTCTGGAGTAGGCTTTGGAACAGGGCTCTTGATTGGCGATAGAGGTGAGACGTGTACGCTGGCTGTTGTCGTGCGTGTGCGTCGCCTTGTGGCAATAGGCTCGTCTTCCTGAGAGATGGACGCTTTACGTTTCGTAGGCATATCTGTTTGGGGCTGAGGTCGAACCTGTGGATGATTGTACACACGCGTGTCCAGTCGCGTTGAATCGTGCGCGCCTTGATCGAGGCGCGTGCTGTCACACAGATGTGACACGTCATAGCGTGGTGACATCTCATCATGATTCACTGCCTCCTTGCTTCCGCCCTGTGCGTTCCACCATCCCGCCATCTGATTGAAGATCCTTCCAATGGGAATTACAGGGTCGTTTTTTTTTTCTAGATCTACAATGACAATGAATGGTAAACTAACGTGGAAACCCTCAGACTCGCGCGATGGACGAATGCGCCTTCGAATGGTTTATATCTTATAGATGAAAACATACGACAAAATCACAATGTTTGCCCGCTCTCAAAAATACTTTGAATATTCGTTGAAATTCAGGTCTTGTTGTCAGGGTCAGATCCGTGGCAAATGGCAATTGTCGGCAAGATCCTATCGATCGACCTTAGGGGCCATCAATGCATCAACACACGAGCGTTCGATGTGCCTGCTCACCATGAGCGATAATGTATTCGTCTCATTAGAAGACCCATCTGCACCCACTCGAGCCGATTTAGCATACCTCGCGAGCCAGTCTGAAACAGCAATCGTGGAGCCGACCCACTATCGCAACACGTTCTTGACCTTGAGTCCGCCTGGTGCCCTGGAACAGCTACTTTCTCTTCTCCGTGCCCGCTGGATATCCACAAAACAATCCGCAAGCAATGCCGCACAATATAAGCAGACGGGTGCACAGCTGGTTGTTGAAGGGAATGTATATGCGATAGGGACGGACTGGATAGTCCGAGCTGGCAACGTTATATTAGCCACTGGGGCGGTAAAGGGCATATTACTCGAGGTGAATGAGGGACGGACACATTGCGCGTGGATGCGTTTTCACAACCACCCTACAGGCCGAGTATCTTCCAGTGCCAACGATGAGTACCCAAGAATCTAGCGGGTCATCACAACTTCTTTCAAACCTCCTGCTTTCGGTTCTTCCCAACGTACCAGGTGCAAAGACCGAGGCGGTGACGATTAGCGATGACCAGTGGGAGGACGTACTGTGGGATAGAGAGGCTGAGGAGCAAAGAAGCACGGGGCAGGAACGGATTGGTAAGGGCCTCGAAGAGGATGATGTCTACGTTTCTCCGGATCAAGATATTCCATGTCATTCGAAGGGTGATTGGGCGGGAGTGGACAGGGACAGAAGATCTGCCTACCTTATAATTGGCGCTCTGAGGTCGGATGGACTAATTTGAGTTTTTTTTCTGACCGCATGG
>Ga0307510_10007876_pt1 | contig 12690 bp, 9 predicted proteins | sample 12_EM_MG_FD_207224 | JGI IMG/M metagenome (GOLD analysis project Ga0307510, IMG submission 207224) | Populus trichocarpa ectomycorrhiza microbial communities from riparian zone in the Pacific Northwest, United States - 12_EM | ecosystem: Host-associated > Plants > Roots > Unclassified | place... | reverse complement strand
CACATGCCCGGGGCGAACGGCAAGGCAATTGATCACCCAATTCTGGTCGTCGGGGCAGACCTCGATCTGGCGGATCTTCAATTCCTTGAGCTTCTCGAGGAACCAGAACGGCAGCAGCGTCGGGTTCACGAACGCGGTGTCGCGATCGATCATCACGAACATGCCGTCGATGTGCAGACGGTAGCCGGTGAGGTGAACGCGCAGCAGCTCGACGCCCTGGGTGCGCAGCACGTCCTCGAGCTGGCGCGCGCCTTCTTCGTCGACCCGGCTCGACAGCCCGACAACGGCCACCTTGGGGGTGATGAAGGCAAAGCTGCCGCCTTCCATCAGGCCGACGCCGGAAATCGTCCGCAGGATCGGCATTCCGAGATTGGCCAGCGTCCGGGTCACCGGCAGCTCCTCGCCGCGGCGGATCGGCGGGCCGAGGCGTGTGACGATGGCGCCGCCGCCCACGGCGATGACACTGTCACGGGTATAGACGCTCTTCATCTTTCCCGGCGCGCATTTGTCGATGAAGACGACCTCCGCGCCTTCCTCCCGCAGCGCATTGGCGAGCGCGTCATGCTGCGCCTGCTGGGCAGCGAGATCGGGGACCGTGTCCCCGCGCCAGTACCATCCCTGCGCCGGGTCGCCGAAGGCGCCGATGTCCGGCAGCCGCTTGGTCGGGTCGACGATGTTCAGCTCGGGACCGGGGCGATGCATCAGCACCATGCGGAGCCGGCCGACATCGTTGTTGCAGCCCCATTGACGGCCCCATACGCCGACCTGCTGCGACTCCGTCTCGAAGGCCGGCTCGGCCTGCGAGGCGAATGTCTTGATCAGCATGTTGTAGCGATATTCCGGTTCGGAGATGATCGACATGGACGTTTCTCTTTCAAGTCATGATGAATGGGGTCATGGGATCCGGCTGCGGCCGGTCCGGCGTCTCATGGTGCGACGGTCGGGATGGTCCATTCCTCGCCGCGCGCGGTGGTGACGTATTCCGGCCAGCGATAATGAACCGGCGGTGCAAAGTCCCTGGGCAGAAGTGGAGCGACCCATTTCGATCCTCCGAGCCCGCCGCCGGTCCGTTCGTGAAATTCGGCCTTGGCCTTGTTCAGCGACACGCCGTCGGTCAGCAGGTCGAGAATTGTCGTTGCGATCACCTTGCCGGCGGTGAGCCACATCGGATCGATGCAGGCCGGCACCCCGCCCATCGCGTGGCGAGTCCAGTCGGGATAGCGGTAGCCCGGATCGGGCGCGCGCAGCGTCGGGCGACCGACATAGAGCCGCACGGTCGGTGCATGCCAAGTGTAGTCGACGTAATCATCGGCCGCGAGATTGGTCTGCCATGGCGGCAATTGCTCGCGAAAGGCCTTCTCGCCGTCCCATGGCGCGGTCAGGTGCTGAATCTCCGGCGCGAAGGGGTCCTCCATCGGCGCGATGCCGAGGCTCGCCTGGATCTCCCGGCCGAAATGCCGTGCCTCCTCGCCCCATTGCGGCGCGCCGATCGCCTCGAAATTGCGCCAGGCGACCTCGGCCATGGCGTGATTGGCGAGGCCCGCCCGCGTCCGCGTGATCCAGTTCGCGGTGGTCTTGCAGTGGGTCATCGCCGCGCAATGCTCGGCGTTGCGGTCGAGCACCTCGAACACGCGCGTGCACATGTCGAGCGTCGGGGCGCGCAGCGAATACTGGATCTGGCCGAGGCCCGGGGCGATATTGTCCGCAGCCGCCTGGCCTGCGTGCAGGATGAATTCATTCAGGCTCCAGCTGCCGTGATGCGGCAGCATCGATTCCTTCATGAACTTGCTGGAGCTGTACATCAGGCAGACGGCATCGATCGCCCCGGGTGCGCGCGCCGCCGAATGCGAATGTGCGACGCCGGTGACCGCGCCGGAGTTCTGCCACGTCTCCGGAGACGGACATTCGAACGTATAGATGCGGCTCCAATAGGGTGCGCTGTGGGTATCCCAGAAGCAGCTGTTGGCGAGCCTCGGGAACGAGTGCGGGTGGAAGCTGATCGCCGCATCGAGATCGTCATAATAGCCCTTGGCGGCGTGAACCGGCTTGGAGCCGCACATCTTCTCGGCCGGCTCGCCGAAGAATTTCAGCCGCCCCTTGATGCCGCTGCGTTCCATCACGTGCTTGGCGGCGAGGAAACCGGCGAAGGAGCCCATACCGAGCGCCGAATGCGGATCGGTATGGCCGGCGGCGTGCGGACTCACGCCGACGCGGGGCTGGCGGCGCGGCACCGGGTCCTGTGAGGCGCCGGGAACCGCGTCGTATTCGGCGTAGCCGCCGATCGTCGGGCCTTCGCCGTTCGACCATTCTGCGGCAAAGGCGGTCGGCATCCCGCCCGATCCGGCTTCGACTTCGAACCCTTCCGCCTTCAGGCGCTCGACGTACCAGGCGGCCGACTTGTATTCGCGCCAGGATGGCTCGTGGAGATTCCAGATCGTCAGGTGGTCTTGTGACAGGCGTCCCGCATGGCCGTCGATCCAGTCGAGGGCCAGATTCTTGTCGGGACCGAAATTGTCGATGCGAGGCATGTCGTTGTTATTCCCGTTATTGTGAGCGTCGCTGTCGGATGGCGATGTCGATGAACAAGAGGGCCACCGTCGTCAGGATCAGCACGGCAGCAACCGCGGCGATGGTGGGATCGAGACTCTCGTTGATGCCGTCCCATATCCGCTGCGGCAGCGTGAACACGCTGCGTCCGGCGACGAACAGCACGATGACCAGTTCATCCCAGCTGTGGATGAAGGCGAAGATGGCGCCGGAGATGATGCCCGGCAGGATGTTGGGAACGATCACCAGCCGCAGCGTCTGAATCATGCTGGCGCCGAGGCTCTGCGCCGCCTGCTCGAGCTTCGGGTCGAAACCTGCGAGCGCGGTCGAGACCGTGATGACCACATAGGGCAGCCCGGTCACCGCATGGGCGATGATCACGCCGGCAAAGGAGCCGATCAGCTTGAGATCCACCCAAAGCTGATAGATGCCGAGCGCGTATACGATGGTCGGCACGATGATCGGGATCAGCATCAGCACCCGCACCGCGTCGCTGGCGCGGCTGTTGATACGCCAGCAGCCGATCGCGCAGAGCGTGCCGGCCGTCACCGCAATCGCCGTCGAGGCGACCGCGATCACCAGGCTGTGCCAGATGCTCGTCAGCCATGCCCGGCTGGTCAGCAGGCCGCGGAAATATTGCAGCGACAACCCGTCATGGGGCAGGGCGAGATAAGGCTGGTCGGTCAACGCAACCGCGAACACGATGGTGATCGGCAGCACCAGGAAGCAGATCACCGCCCACGCCATCGAGCGCGTCATGACCGAGATGTTGCCGGGAGCGGGAAACGACACGGGCTACACCGATCCGAACAGCTTGCGCAGGTCGACAATACGGCCGAGCACCGCGAGCAGGATGCCGATCACCACAAGCAGCGTCGCGGCGAGCATGGTGCCGACGCCCCAGCGGACGATTTCGAGAATCTGAACCTTGATGTATTCGGCGATCATCAGCGTCTTGCCGCCGCCGAGAAGGGCAGGCGTCACGAAGAAGCCGAGCGAAAACACGAAGACGAGGATGCCGGCGCCGATCACGCCGGGCATCGACAGCGGCAGGAACACTTTGCGGAACGCGGCGCCGCGGGTTGCGCCGAGGCCGCGGGCCGCCGCGATGCAGCGCTGGTCGATGTCCTTCATGTTGGCGTAGATCGGCAGGATGCCGAATGGCAGCATGTAATGCACCATGCCGATCACCACGCCGGTCTCGTTCCAGATTAGGTTGAGAGGACTGTCGATGAGGCCGCTGGCGACGAGAATGTTGTTGATGAGGCCTTCGCGGCGCAGCAGGATGAACCAGGCGAATGCGCGCACCAGCACCGAGATCCACAGCGGCACGATCACGCCGAGCAGCATCCAGCGCTTGCCGCGTTCGCCGCTGTGCACCAGCACGTAGGCGACGAGATAGGCGAGAACCAGCGTGATCGCCGTGGTGAGAATGCCGATTCTCGCCGTCGTCAGCAGCATCTTGTGGATTGACGCGCTGGTTGCCAGCAGCGCGAAATTGTCGAGCCCCGGCTTCGGCTCGGTGACGCTGATCCAGAGCACCTTGCCGATGGGATAGAGATAGAACGCGAGCATCAGCACCAATGCCGGCATGATCAGCAGCCAATGGCGCATCGCGCCATGCAGCCGGCGCTTCGACGACGGCCGCAGCGTCCCGGCGACATCGGTCGCCGGGCTCGTGTCGGTCGTGGCAAGGCGCGACAGCAGGGCTCGCATGACGGCTCAGGACGAGATGAAGTCGAGATAGGCCTGGAACGTCCTGGAGTGGTTCTCGATGTACCAGGCCGCGTTGATCTTGGCCTGAACCGCGACATTGACGGGATCGGCCGGATTCATCTGGCGCAGATCGGCCGGCACGAGGCTCTGCGCGGCCGGGTTGGCCGGCCCGTTGCCCATCGCGGCGAGCAGCTTCACCTGGCCTTCGGGTTGTTGCATCGACGCGATCGCGCGGAAGGCTTCCGCGCCCGCCGGATTGCCCTTCGGCACGACCCAGAGACCCGGCTGCAACAATCCGTCCTTGAAGGAATAGGCGATCCGGCCCTTGGTCTCGGCCTTTAGCACGTTGGCGCGCGTATGCCACAGCAGGCCCATGACGCATTCGCCGTCCCGCATCAGGCTCTGGCTTTCGGCGCCGCTGTTCCAGTACAGCAATTCCTTCTTGATCGAGGCCATCTTCTCGAAGGCGCGCTTGGTGTCGAGCGGATAGAGCTTGTCCAGCGGCACGCCGTCGGCGATCAGGCACAGCTCCATCATCGCCTGGGAATCCTTGCGCATCATGCGCCGCCCCGGATATTTCTTGAGATCGAAGAAGTCGGCGAGCGTCGGCGTCTCCTTCACCTTGGCGGTGTCCCACGCCATCACCGACGAGAACATGTAGTTCACGACGCCGTTCTCATAGGCGAATTCGGCCGGCACCTTGGTCTTGTCGACGATACCGTAGTCGATCTTCTCCAGCGCATTGCGCGGATTGAGTTCGGCCAGGGTGGTGACGCCTGCGTCGCAGATGTCCCAGGTGACATTGCCCGACTGCACCATGGTGAGGATCTTGCCGTTCAACGCGCCGCTGCCGTCGAGCACGATGCGGCCGCCCTGCGCGGCGAATGGCTGCACATAGGCTTCGTCGAAGGCCTTTATCGCGGCGCCGCCGAAATTGACCAGCACGACGTCCTTGCGCGCTTCGGCGAGCGCGCGTTCCGTCCGGAGCAGGGCTGGAGCTGCGATGAGGGCGGCGCCCGCGAGCAGCTTGCGTCGCGAGATCACCAGGGCGGTCTTGTCGAGAGCATTGTTGCGGTCGGTCATGGAGGGCTCACCAGGTTGACGTGGTTGCGTGAAGGAAAAGGAGGTCAGTTGTCCGAGACGAGCGTTCCGGCAGAGGCGTCCCATCCGATCGAGACCGGCTGGCCGGCGGCGGGCGGTGCGCCGCTCTTCCAGGTTGGAATGGCGACCGTGACGGGGCCGAATTCCAGCGTGTCCACCACGAGCCGGAATTGGGCACCGAGATAATTCCATTCGGAGATCACGCCCTTCAGGACGTTGTCGGCCCGCGCCTCTCCGTCCACGATCGAGATCTTCTCCGGACGCAGCGCCACCACCACGTCCCGGCCCGGTACCGGACAATCGCCGTCCTGGATGGTCTGCGTGAACCGCGTTCCCTGATGCGCGAAAGTGAAACCGCCGGAGATAGGCGCTTCGACGGTGCCGCGCAGGAAATTGCTGCGGCCCAGGAAGTCGGCGACGAATGTCGTCGCAGGCCGGTCATAGAGCTCGCTCGGTGACCCCTGCTGGATGATCCTGCCATCGCGCATGACCGCAATCCGGTCCGACATCGACAGAGCTTCATCCTGGTCGTGCGTGACATAGATGAAAGTCAGTCCGATCCGCTTGTGCAGCCTCTTCAATTCATCCTGCATCTCGCTGCGGAGGTTCTTGTCGAGCGCGCTGAGCGGCTCGTCGAGCAGCAGAAGGTGCGGCGTGAACACCATGGCGCGGGCGAGCGCTACCCGCTGCTGCTGGCCTCCGGACAATTGGCGCGGATAACGGTCGGCACGCGAGGCGAGCTGCACCAGGTCGATCGCCGCATTGACCTTGGCCTGGACCTCGGCCTCCGAACATTTGCGTATGCGTAGCGGGAAGGCGACGTTCTCGAACACGCTCAAATGAGGAAACAGGGCGTAACCCTGAAACACCATGCCGAAATTGCGTCGCTCGGGCGGCAGCAGCACGATGCTGCGCCGGTCGAGCTGAATGTCGCCGCTGTCGGGCTGGACGAAGCCCGCAATCGACATCAGCAGCGTCGTCTTGCCCGAGCCGGACGGGCCGAGCAGGGTCAGAAACTCGCCACGCCTGACGGTCAGCGAGACCTCGTCGAGCGCTGCGAACCCGTCATAGGTTTTGCGCAGGCTTACAATATCGAGATCATGACCGATCTGCGCAGCCGTCATTGTATTCGAATACCCCACCACCACTCTGGATGTGATGCCAGCCTGCGGGCCGGGCACCGTTGCCCCACGCCGCCATGCGGCAGACCCTCGATCTCCAGAAAATGTGATCGAGAGCCCGGACCACAACAATCATCTAAATTGCATGTGATCGGTGTGTTTTTTGAACGAGTGGATTGCCGCGCAAGCACGCGCGTCATGGAGCCGCAACGCAGCAACTGCTCTCCTGCGGGGCAGATTGGCTCTCGCGAGGCAGAAGATGCCTCAGGAGTATCCAATCCCGGGCGGCCGACGTAGTCTGCGGCCGCCGGTCGCGTCAGGGTCGTCATCGTAGTCGCTGTGCAGGACACCGGGATCGGTGCGCTGCACCGACCGCGAAAGCGCGATGTCTCGCCGCACCGGCGGCGCTTCCGGTGCAATGGCGACCGGATTGAGCTGCAGCATTTCCTTCAACCAGCGGCGTAGCACCACCAGTTCCGGGTCCGCCCATCGATTGGCGGCGGCGAGAAAATAGTAGCCGCCGAGCCTGACCGCGTTCGGGCTCAAGTCGACCAGCGTGCCGGCGGCAAGATCCTGCTCGACCAGCAACGTGTTCGCCAGCGCGACGCCCTGGCCCAGCCGTGCGGCCTCGATGGTCAGATGGGCGTGCCACAGCCGCGGACCGCGCAGGATCGGAAAGTCCGCCACCCCGGAATATTCCAGCCATTGCTCCCAATAGAGTGTCGAGGCCTCGTGAAGCAGCGGCAGACTCAGAAAATCGGAGGCGTGCTTGACCTCGGGAAAACGTGCGCAAAAGGCCGGGCTCGCAACCGCGTGTACTGGCGGATGCGCGATCAGCTCGGTTCGCACGCCCGGGTTGGCTTCGAGCCCGTTGATGCAGATCACCTCGGCGTCGGCCTCGCCGCGCACCAGATCAGGTCGCGTCGTCGTCGGCTGCAACACGATTTCAAAATTGTGGCCCAGCCGGCTCTGCAATTGCGGCAGCCGGGCCAGCAGGCGTTGATTGGCGATGCCCGGAATGCACCAGATCGTCAGCGTGCGCCGGCTCGCCGGGCGGATATCGTCATTGGCCCGGCGCATGATGTCGAACGCGCGGCGAATCTGGACGTTGAACGCCTCACCCGCCTGTGTCAGCAGTAGGCCGCGGCCATGCGGCTCGACCAGCACGACGCCGAGATCGAGCTGGAGATTGCGCAAGTGGCGGGACACCACGGTCGGGCTCACCGCCAATTCATCGCTGGCGGCCTTGATGCTGCCGGTGCGGGCGAAGGCCTCGAAGGCTCTCAGGGCGTTCAGAGAAGGAAGGCGCATCGTACAACAGGCTCTCGACTGACTTCCCGGCTGAGATGGACTACCTCACTTGGTCGGTCGATGGAAGGCTCGGCGCGCGACAGGTGCGACGCAGAACGACAGCGATGCCTGCGCGGCGATGCGTAATTATACAGCTATTACAATGATGTATGAGTTCACCTTTTGCCCTGAATGGCGTGCCATGTTCCGTACGGGACCGCGAACATTTCTGTTCTCGGCAGGACGCCTTAGATCGGCCGCGATGGACGTAGCTCGGCGGCCCGTGCTCGCAATTCGTCGCGCACGCGATCGAGCACACTCTCATACTCACGCGTTTCGGTCTGCCGGAACAGCCGCACGCTCGGATACCAGGGACTGTTTGCGCGATCGAGCAGCCAGCGGTAGTCGGGGGTCCATGGCAGCAGGATCCAGGTCGGACAGCCAAGGGCGCCGGCGAGATGGGCCACGCTGGTGTCGACACTGATCACGAGATCAAGACAAGCGATCAACGCGGCGGTCTCGGTGAAGTCGGTGAGATCGGCGGTCAGGTCGACAATGTCGCGTCTCTCCCGCAGCACCGCCGCATCACTCGGGCGCGGGGCCTTTTGCAGGCTGACATAGGTGGCATCGACGTCGAGGATGCGGCACAGCGTTCGCAGCGGAATCGAGCGCGCGTGATCATTGACGTGGCCGGGATCGCCGGACCAGACCAGACCGACCCGGAGCCTGGTTCGCGGACCAAGACGATTGTCCCAGGCCTGAATGCGGTCGTCCGGAGGGGAGGGCAGATATCGTTCCGACGGGATCGTGTCGAGACGGGTTTTGAAGGCGAGCGGCAGGCTGGAGATCGGGCAGTGCAGATCGAACGCCGGCAGCGTGCCTGCAGCCGACATCGGAGCGCAGTGAGATACACCGGTCAGAGTCGACATCAGGCCATGCAGTGGGTCTTGAACGGCAAGAAGAACGCGTGCGCCGCGCTTCGCCAGCAGGGGGACGTAGCGGACGAAGTGAATGGTGTCTCCCAGTCCCTCGTCCGCAGCGACGAGGATCGTCTTTCCTTCCAGGCTTTCTTCGCCCAGCCACATCGGTTGCGGAAACTGCGCGTATTTGGCCGACGGCAGTTTCAATCTTGTGTGGTGCGCGAGCCAGCCGGCTTCGAAATTACCCGTCAGGAGATGAGCCAGAGCCGCATTCCACTCCGTCACGACATTGCTCAGCCCGAGGGCTTTCATGCGATCGAACAGCGCGAAGACCTCGTCGAAGCGATGCAGGTGGAAAAGCGTGGTCAGCTTGTTGTTGAAGGCATCCACAAGGCGCGGTTGAAGCGCGATGGCCTGTTCGAACCATGCCAGCGCCTCTTCGTCCTTGCCGAGCCGCCGCAGCGCAAGACCCAGATTGTTGCAGGTGTCGGCATTATCAGGAGCGAGCTGGTGCGCGCGCCGGCCTTCGGCCGCGGACTCCTCGAACCGTTTCAGGCAGAAGAGAACCCACGCGCGAGCCTGCAGCGTCGCGGCATGCTCTGGGAACAGTCCGTCACTGAGATCAAGATAGGCAATAGCCTCCTCGTTCCGCCCGAGCTTGTGGAGGACGATCCCGCTCTTATGCAGGACGTCGTGATGATGTGGATCGAGCTTGAGCGCTTGCTGAAAGCTCAGCAGCGCCTGATCGAGGCGCGCAAGCTGAACGAGGGTGTCGCCATGCTGCCGCCACAGCTCGGAATCATCAGGTCGAAGCTGGATCGCCTTGTCGAAGACGTTGAGTGCCTCCTCAAAGCGCCCATGCTTCTGCAGTGCCGTTGCAAAGCTTGCAAGATATTCGGGCTTGGGTGCGCGTTGGATCGCGCGGACGATCCACGCCAGGGCATCGTTGTATTGTTCGGCTTGGAGAAACAGCAGCCCCATGAGATGCTGGGCGTCCGCGTGCTGCGCATCGATCGCGAGCGCCTGCTCGCAGCACGCACGCGCCTCGAGATGCCGTCCGTCCCGAAAATGCTGAAGGCCCGCTTCGCAGAGAGCGGCTGCTGTCTCCATCGCGGGTGCGTTCCGGGCTGTCATTGAGCTCATGCCGGCGGCTCGTGGCTCGCGATGTCCGGTCAATTTCACGATCAACTTTCGATGTCCAGGTCGCGAAAATGGATGATTCTCGTCGCGGTCGAAAGCTGGGCAGGCGGGCATTTCCTTCGCGGCGCAAGCCTCGCGCAAGGATAGGCTTCGTGTTCGAACACATGTCGCGCAATTCCTGATTGAGTTTGCAACGGGCGCAATTATCATCCTGCTCCATGTTCTTCGCCGGAAAGCCCAAATGTCCGATCGTCGCACCTGGTCCGCAGCCTGCAGCACAATCTCTCTCGTCGCCGCGGTCCTGCTATCGGCTCTCGCAGCTTATGCGGGAGAGGCACAATGGTCCCCATTGTGGGACGCCCTGGCGAAGCGATCCGACGCAAAGGTCATTGATGGTGTCAATGACAAGGGCGAGGCGACGCGGCGTATCGACCTCTCACCGGGGGTGTCGTTCTCATTGGAGCGTCACGGAGATCGGATCACGAGCATGGGGATCGACACCAGCGGGCTAGGCGCTGTCCAATGCAGCTGGGAGATCTATGTCGGCGTTCGCTCCTACACCGAAGCGTGTTTTCCGGGTGAAGACCGCAGCTTTGAAGCCGATCTCGACGATGGGATCGATCGCATGAACGATTTTATCGTCGAGAATAGCCTCGTTCCCGTGACCAAATCGCAGCTTCAGGACGCTGTGGGGCAGCGCAATCGGGAGGCCAAGGAAGCTGTACGCGGGCGATCCGACGACGATCGCCGCAAGCAATGCGCAGCCAACGCTATCAGCCCGATGGCCAGCGCATTCCGCTCGACCTCGCACGATTCGCGGGTTTCGATGGTGAACAAGCTCTTGTCCGTCAAGCGACCGCCGGTGAAGAATCCCTGTCTCTGATCATATCGCTGCCGGCGCTCCTGGCGCGGCAGCGGCCAACGCGCAGGATGATTTTCAGAACAAGGCGTCGCATCCGTGCTTCGACGGCGGAATGACTGGAATCACGCGTTGCCGCACGAGCCGCTGCTCTGATGCAGGCTGGCGACGTCGGCGCGGCCCTGGCCTTCCGTGACCTGGATCAGTGTGATCGCGCCGGGTGTCACGATTCCCATCTGCGGCTGGGCGGAGAGATAGGTCGTGCTGCCGGCGCGCAGATCGACGCTCACCTTCTCGCTGCCCTGTCCGAACAGATTGCTGCTCAGCGGCAGATTGTTGACGGCGACCTCGTGGCGGCCCGGCGGCAGATCGCACGATACGAATCCCGCGGCCTGGCTGCCGCCGATTACGCGTCCATCGACGGCGTAGTTGGGCATGACCGCGAATCCCAGCGCCGACGAGCGATAGACCACCAGCCGTGCTGTATTTGACTTGACGTTGTCAGTGAGTGCCGTACTGCCCATCGGCCCCGATGCGCAGCCCGCAAGAAACGCGGCCACGACAAGAGCCCCCAGATAACCACCACGCATTTTCGCCCCTGATGAATTCCAAATCCCCGGCGGCATCATTGTCAGGGTGGTGACCGAAGTCAATCGCGACTTCAAGTCGTGCGACGGCGGCTCGCGTCGGCGTCACGCGAGCCATCTCTTGCACAATTCGCGTGCGCTCACGCCGTGGCAAGCGCGGGTTGGGTCGGCCGTCGGCCGATCATCAATGACAACATTGCTGCGACGATGCCCGTTGCGCCCGCGATCATGAAGGCTTGCAGATAATCGCCCTGTGTCGACCGCATGAAGCCGGCGAAGAAGGCGGCGCAGGCCGCGCCGAGTTGATGACCCGCGACCACCCAGCCGAAGATCAGCGGCGCATTCCTGTCGCCGAACGTCTCGTTGGCGATGCGCACGGTCGGCGGCACCGTCGCGATCCAGTCGAGCCCGTAGAACACGGCGAACACCGACAGGCTGACGAAAGAGAAATCCGAGTAGGGCAAATAGATCAGCGAGAGTCCGCGCAGGCCGTAATAGAAGAACAGCAGCTTGCGCGGATCGAAGCGGTCGGTGAGCCAGCCCGACAGGGTGGTGCCGAACAGGTCGAAGAACCCCATCAACGCGAGCAGGCTCGCCGCCTGCACCTCGAAGATGCCATGGTCGCCGCAGAACGCGATCAGATGGGTGCCGACCAGGCCGTTGGTGGTGAAGCCGCAGATGAAGAAGGTCGCAAACAGGAACCAGAATGTCGGCGTCTTCGCCGCGCGGACGAGGTTGCTGATCGCGGCTGTGAACGGATTGCCCTGTGCCGGCGCCGCGGGCTGGTCCTCATGCGGGCTGCCATAGGAGCGCAGGCCGATCGACGCGGGCCGCTCCGGCACCAGAATGTACACCAGCGGAATCAGCGCCGCGCAGCATGCGGCCACCGTCAGCACCACCGGCTTCCAGCCGCCCCATTCGACCAGCGCCGCGAGGCCCGGCATGAAGATGAGGGTGCCGGTGGCGGTGCTCGCGGTCAAAAGCCCCATGACGAGGCCGCGATTGGTGGTGAACCAGCGGTTGACAATGGTGGCGCCGAGCACGTTGGCGACCGCGCCCGAGCCGATGCCGGAGAGCAGTCCCCAGGTCAGGAACAATTGCCACGGCGCGGTCATGAAATAGCTCACGCCTGTCGAGACCGACATCAGCGCCAGCGCGCCGAGCACGGTGCGGCGGATGCCGAAGCGCTGCATCACGGCCGCGGCGAACGGGCCGGCGAGGCCATAGAGGAAGATGCCGACTGCGGCCGACGACGAGATCACGCTGACGTCCCAGCCGAACGTCTTCTGGAGCGGCAGCATCAGCACGCCCGGTGTCGAGCGCAGGCCGGCTGCGGCCAGCAGCGCCAGGAAGATCACGGCGACGACCACGAAAGCGTAGTTCGGGCCGAACGGCCGCCTGGCGACCGA
>Ga0307510_10007875_pt1 | contig 12693 bp, 6 predicted proteins | sample 12_EM_MG_FD_207224 | JGI IMG/M metagenome (GOLD analysis project Ga0307510, IMG submission 207224) | Populus trichocarpa ectomycorrhiza microbial communities from riparian zone in the Pacific Northwest, United States - 12_EM | ecosystem: Host-associated > Plants > Roots > Unclassified | place... | reverse complement strand
AAAAAGATTAAAATATATACCCCTAAACTCAAGTATAAGTTCTTTTAATTTCAAGAGCAATAAATTATTTAATTGTGTTGGAACTAAGTAAAAGATCAAAACACCCCGAGTGCTATTTTTTTTTTTTACAACCAAGATTAAATTAGTAATTATATATATTGTAGTTAAAAAAAATAAAAATAAAAACTAATTTGACCCAATTAATTCAATAATAACTAATGATTCCAGTAAAAATAACAATAATATCCCCACCCCCGAGGCCATGGATTTTTTTGAAAGAAAAGTAATATGGTAAAAACACTATTTAAAGTCACGATGTTTTGGATCTTAGAAAACAATGTTTGACTAATACCACTTGGATTTTTTTTAATTAATCTTCCCAATGAATGATTTGATGTTATCCCAATAAATTTTGAATTAAATATTATTCAACCATGTTTTCCCTCGTTGGAGATTCTTTTCAATAGTATTATCTATCATAGTGCATTGATTAATTTGGTTAATGCTCAAGTAAAGCCAAGAAATATCTTGTTGATGGGGTAGGTTTAGTAGACCCGAATTAACCTACAATACAAGACGTTTTTTATGGTCCTCGAGGTTATTATTTAGAAAAAAAAACCCTTACAAGCATCTGAAAATATATATTAACCATTAATCGAGGAAGAGAAATTAGTATTCCCCTCTTTATATGTTATTATTTATTGGAATAATAATTTATTTTTTTATTTTTGTATTTCAATATTAAACTTATAGAGAATTGAACTTTGTTATTTATTTTAGTTTTTTTTTATATGGGGTTATCATAATTAAAAAAAAAACATATTAGCATTGAGTTAGTGTTCATTTTTATAAGGTTATCATGATCTTAAAAAAACATAATAGCATTGAGTTGGTACTTGGTTTTTTAATAATTTTCCTTTTTTAAGATAATGACCCCATCACCCATAAAAAAACCTGAGAATTACAAAATAATCAAATTAAAAAGATTAAAATACCCCTAAATCCAAGTATAAGTTTTTTTAATTCCAAGAGGAATGAAATAATTTAATTGTGCTGAAACTAAGTAAAAAATCAAAATTAAAACAGCCTGAGTGCTTCTTCTTTTTTCAACCAAGATTAAATTAGTAATTATATTATATTTAAAAAATAAAAAAAATTAATTTGACCCAATTAATTAAATAATAACTAATGAGTCCAATAAAAATAACAGTAATTAATATACCCACCACCAGCCATGCCATGAATTTTTTTGAATGAGAAGTAATATGGTAAAAATACTATTTAAATTCACGATGTTTTGTATCTTGGAAAACAACGTTTAACTAATACCTCTTAGATTTTTTTTTAATTAATCTTCACAATGAATGGTTGATGTTATCCCAATAAATTTTGAATTAAATATTATTCAACCATATTCTCCCTCGTTGGAGGAGGATGCTTATCATTGAAGATTCTTTGCAATCGTATTATCTATCATAGTGCATTGATTTGGTTAATGCTCTGTTATCTTCTTAGCCAAGTAAAGCCAAGAAATATCTTGTTGATGGGGTAGGTTTAGGAGGCCCGAACCTACAATAGAAGAAGTGTTTTTTTTTTTTTTTTTATGGTGCTCAAGGATATTATTTAGAAAAAAAAACCTTACAAAGTAACTGAAAATATATATTAACAAGAATTAATAGAGGAAGGGAAATTATTAACAAGAAATTGTTAAATAAAGAATGACAGAAAAAAAAACAAATGTAATTATTATGAATTAGACTTTATGATTTATTTCAATATACTTTTTTTATAAGATTATCGTGATTTTAAAAAAATAGACGACATCTATTATTTTTATCATATTATTAAATTAAAAAATGATTCAAATAAGAATATAATTATCAAGAATTAGATTTTATAATTTATTTCGATTTATTTTTTATAGGGTTATTATAGTCTAAAAAAACATTTTGGTATTGAGTTGGTATATTCGATTTTGCAAGTATCTTTTTTTTTTATCATGACCCTAAACCATAAAACAAAGTTATTAAACTCAATAATGGATTTCATGATCTAGGTTGTGAGTTTGATGGGTTAACCTAGATTGATTCAGGTTGATCCAATGTTTCGTTGTCTTAAATTTTTTTAAAAAAATATCATCTTGAAAATATTTTAAAAATCAAACCGTATTTTTACCAATTATTCAAGTTTTTTTTAATTTGTTAAGTTGATCGGTCATGTCGAGGTAATTTATATAAACTTTTATTTAAAGTTCAAGCTAAATAAAAAGTATATATGATCGGAGATTTTAAATTTAACCTGCTGAATTAAATTTAATAAACTATTAAAGCATTTCACTTGATCTTGGTATTACCTTTTTACATGTAAAAGATTTTTTTTAACGTAGCGCGGAGAATTATTTAGTTTATGCCATTTGTTTTAGTTGACGCTGAATAAAATTTTTAAAACCAAGTGAATTAAGTTTAATTCAATTTAAAAAAAGATAAATTGTCTCTCAAAATCAGAAAAGCACCAAATTGAAATCCTCAACTCAATCCCTTATGTTAGCTTCAAGATCTTAATTTAAAAAGCGAAGAAAAGAGATCAAATTTTCTTGATCACAAGAACAAACCGAAGGACCAAACCCCTTTAGTTCTAGCTAGTTGATGAGTTCGATACTGCACAAAGATATTTTTCCTGAGAATTTACAGTAAGAATCTTAAAAAAAACGAACAAGAACTAGTAACCTTATCCTAGACCAGCCCGTGATCTTATCTTGAGCAAATGTGATTAGTAAAAAGCATCCAGTTGTCACCCATTTCGAAAATCATTTCCAACGAAAAGCCAACACTTTGATTTTTCATGAGTGTGTTTAATTTCCTGAGACATCGACACTTAATTCTCCTTTTGACCTGTAAGAAAAAGCTCTGAAAAATAACGTAAGATATCTAGAAACAATATAATATGAAATCTTTGAACAAGAAATTTATATTAGGTAACACTATTAAGATTGAGACCATATGAAAGTCAAGCAAATAAACACCATATTAAATTAAATTATTCGACTTACCTATTTCTCCTGACCAGTATTCATTTATTCAACTTATAATTTTGTCAAAGTAGTGGTTTAATACAGGACAAGATTTTTTTTTTATTATCGTGGATGTTCGGGTCAGATTATGCGTACCTCGACTAATTTCACGGGCCCTGAAGTTAACGATCATGTAAGTCTCCAGTGATCCTGAGATTTGTAAGACTCGAACTGATGACTTTTAGGAAGCAAATCTAGAATCTAACCAGTTGAGCTACATCCCTCAGAGTTACAGAAACATGTTTTTCTTTTATAGCTTTGATGTGTCGGCTGAAATTCACTTGGTTTACAGTTGTCTTTGCTTGCATGTTCATCTGAATATATATAAAAATGTATCTCATAGTTTAAGTAACATACTACGAAGGAGAGAATTGTTGAGTTCATATATAAAATAAAGTTAAGATTGCATCTTAGCTTGTTATATATATTCCTTCAGTAGATTATACGGAATTGTGAGCTATTATGAACTCAATTTTAAGATGGTGGCTAATATGCATTCTTGAAATAGCATTGGATTATTGTTTTTGAGTAAAAAGGATGGAGAAAGTTAGAAAATATACGTCTTTATATATTTTTCAGATTTATTTTATGTTTTTATCTTTTACGATGATTTTCTTATCTTTAAAGTTTGATTATCATCTCTCTTTTATTTATCCTTCTTTCCATTGATAATTCAATCCACTTACTTTTCAAAAACATTCAGCCAATAACCATCCCCCGAGACGGCATTGAAGATGAGGTTTGTAATTTTATGTCCTATTTCTTTACATAAAGTATGTGTATGATTGAATGAAGAAAACAAGGAGGAGTAGGAGGAGAATTTAGAGATTTTAGAAAAATATATAAATAAATAACAGAGACATGAGCATATGTAGAAATATATTTAAAAATTATTGATATTAATTATTATTCATAATCAAGTTTCAGTAATTTATTCAAATTATTTTTGTTAAAATAATTAAATTAACATAAAAATAAATACGAACATGAAAGGAAAGGAGACTAGAATTCTTCTTAGTTGATTTGTATTGTTATTTTTATTTTAATCTAAATATAAAAAGCTTATATATAGGTTAAGCTAAAAATATTATTTTATCCTTAATAAATAAAATAAAATAAATATATTATTTAACAATTTTAGCAAGCAAACCCTTGCATCTTTGTGGAGATCTTAAGCATGATGAAACCTCTAAAGATTACGCAAGTATATACATTTTTTTTTATTCTATAAATTCCTTCTAGTATTTCTAACAAAAGCTTCGTACAAAGCCATTAAATAATTAAATTTAAAATGAAATACTCGACAAAATAATAAAAATAATTTAATTTAATCAACAAATTATTCACGCAATCATAGTTAGGTTACATGAAAATTTCAGAACAAAAAATTTATTACATCATCAAACTGAAAAGGAAACAAACATGATACATTAAACATTGAAATTCAATAGATTGGAAGCAGTCATATCTTAAGTCGTTGCGCAATCTCTTGCTCAAAATTGTTCTGCTCTTGTTTTTTTCTGTTTTTTTCGTCGTCAAGATGCTGACTCCCTGTGTATGTTCTGAATGCTCCGCCGCCCCAAGCAGCTGTTATAATGGAGTTTATGTACCTCGGGCCTTACATAAAAAAAGAAAGGAAATCGTTTTCCTAATCTGCCAGGTATTTTGCCTTAGGTTGCGGGCTGATTTTGGGTAAGATAACGTGTGAATTACGAACTTTCTATTTCTGGAACAATTGTAGCCCTTCAAAATCATCTTTCCAACGCATCTGTTCTTGCAATTTTTTGACTTCTATGACTCTCATATACAGGCCGATAACCGAGACAGTGTCAGCTGCAAAGACTCCATGATTGATCTGGACTTTACATGCTTTCAAACAGCAAAACTAGTTCTTTACTCCTCGTAAGAATTGTGGGCCTGTGTCTCTCCTTTCCAAAAATATAGGAAACACTTAAAATCGAATTACATAGCTCCAGTTATGATTCGAAAGTAACAGACCAAATAGAATTTGAACTCTAAACTCAGCCAATTACCTGTCTCTTCACGTAATCTTATTTTCAACCTAATTTAGCTAGTAGGAAACATCATGAGTTCCAAGAATTAATTAAATAAACATGGAAGTTCCTAAAATTCTAAATAAACTAGCTAGGAAACAAATAGAACACTCTAAATAAAAACAATTATGGCTAAGAAAACGTGCGAAATAAATTCTCTTATTAATTATTCTGTTTATTTTGCAAAAAGAAATTGAATTTATAGAAATCCATCAAGGACATATAAAACAGGAATTTCTTATTATCTCAATTAATAAATTTTAAAAATCCAGCTGATTAGGCGGGATTTGGGTAGTTCCTAGGTGATCAAACTAGTAAGAGTTCGAGTTAAGATATTAAAGTTCAACAAAAATCTCAATTTCTTGCCACATCTATCTTGCAAGGTTTTAAATTTTTAGAGAGTTTTTGTAATCTGGGACAATCTTTTATATATTTTCCCTTCTTTCAATATAAAAGTGTGATTTAATTAAAATTATCAAAAAAAAATTGGTTGATGTATAAGCTGATCATTTAAGTATATTTATTAAAAAAATAAACACTATACTTTTACAAAATGCCTAAATTACTCATTTAATTAATGGTACTCATCTTGTCGAATTCTAATAAGTTTAATCATGAAGTGAATGAACACTTGAGTAGCATTTGGTTAGCATTCAATGATAAAAATAAAATGGAGACAGTAGAGATAGAGAAGATAAGATGAAAAATAAGACGAAAAAGAAAAGTGTATAAGATAAAATAATTGTATTTGATTATGGTGAACAAGACATTATAAAATATAAAAAAGTTTATTTTAACCTTAATATGAATTATTGTCAAATTTATATATTTTTAAAAATAATTAGATTTGTTTTCAATTTAGTTTATATTGAGTGTTGAAATTAATAATATTATAATAATACTAGTTATAAAACTCGGATTGCCATAGCAGATTGATCCGGTACCCAGGCGACTTGAAGCTTGAACTAGTCCGAGTTTAAAAAAAAATAAAAGAAGGATTGACTCGATCTGACCCAATTAAAAACCTAGATCAACTTAGGATAAACATGAGTCAAAATCTTGTTGATTTTTTTTTTTTTGAATTTTTGTTTCGTTCAAAACAAGGTTGCTTTGGTTATTTTTTTTTTAAAAAAAAAATCAGGTCAACCGGGTTGACCCTCCTTACCCATGACTATGGCCTTGCCCCGATCGATCTCCAAGTTGAGTTTTAAAAATATAATTATAACAACTTTTATACTTATATTAACCTGAGTCAACCTAGGTTGACCCACCCAACCTGTGACCAGGGTCTTGTTCCAGGTTGGTCCTCGAATCAGGTTTTAAAACTATGATAATAACTATTTTTATTCTTATGTTGACTCGAATGATCCCAAGCTAACCCTCTCGACCCGTGACCCAGGTTTCTGCTGGGATCCATCCTCGAGTCAAGTTTTAAAATTTTGATAATAATCATTTTTATTTTAAGTTGATTCTCCTAACTAACTTGTGGCCTGGATTTTTTTCTAGATCAGCTCTCGAATTAAATTTTAAAATTATAATAATTATTATTTTTATTTTTTCGCTGACTTTGCCCAACCTAGCCATGATCAAAGCCAAAGTTTGGATATCCAGATATAAATAAAATAAATAGCTAGATCGAGACGGAATGAGATGAGACAACAACAACTAGTTGACATCACTCAAGTAGCAAATGCATAATAACATAGCCAAAATGTGTATTATCAAGAAAATAAACTGTAATTGTCAGCAGCATCAGCAATCAGCTGGGGATATATATTTACAGAACTAAAATTACTGTAGAAAGTGAAATGAGAGTAAAAGAAAGATAGAGAGTTTCATCAGAAAACTGGGCATCCATCGACAAAGATCCCTTTGGCAGTTGGACAGCTAGCCAAGGGGCATCCTTCTTGGTTGTCCGGGTTGCTTCCCCACCATAGCAGACCAACATTCCAGAATCCAAGACCAAAAAAGATCAACAGAGTCATAAAGGCTGTCCCGGCATCAAGACCGCCAGAGAGAACATAATTATAACGTTTCCACCATTCTGTTCGATGTCTGAAAAGAACATATCCTGAGAGGAATCCTACGATAATCCAACTGGTGTAGTTCACAGAAGAAGCTGGAGGCATCATTGCTGTGGCACCTAACATGATTGGCATGTGAATGAGGCCGATCCATGTCTTGCTTGGGAATGCCTTGTGAAAAATCCAGACTATGAGAGGAGCTACAGCACCTCCCAGAAAGAACCAGTTGACATTGCCATATTCACCGAGGTTTCCAAAGATTCTGCGAGGCCCAACCAGCCCCCATATGACAGAGGCATTAAAGAACACACTGTCCTGTGGACATCTCCATGGGCCGTTGTCTGCAGCGCAAAGATTGGGAACAGCATCCATCATCCACCAGGCAGTTCCTAGGTATACAAGTACAGCCACAAGTGTTCCTACCACCTGCAAAGTCATTATGTTCACTATTGAGCCTTGTACATCATGTTATGCACTGATTTGAAACACACAAAAAACTGACCTGCGCCATGAACATTGATCTAGGTGGAATTTTCATGTAGTGGCCTAGCTTAAAATCTGCTAGGAATGTTAGAGCTTGAGCCATGCTTATATATCCATACACCTTGAAGCACATATTAGCAACAGGCCGCTCTGGATACAGGTACCCTATTATATATTCTGTGATAACATTCAATCCCGGTTGCTGTTCACAGGCAAGAGTAAGAAATTCAGCATATTATGATGGACAATCGACTTGATAAGAATCAAAGGTTTCGACAATTTTTACCTGGTTTGTAGTGGCACTAATTATACCAATTGGGAGGGTGAAGAAGAAGGCGATGGCACAAGCTAGTAAAACACCCCACCAACGCAACTGAAGTGCAGCATTGTAATACTCACAAGCAAAGATTATAGCAGCAATATTTGCAACAAGAATGACAAAAAACCACCACATGGGAACTGATTTATATCTCTTCATTAGCCTTGTATGTATATCCATTTTCCTTCTGGCTCCAAAGGCCATCTTGCTTTGCTTCCATAGGTCCCTGCACGTGGAAGGTACGAACACAAAAATCAGACCAGAAAAGCCAATGTCATTTTAGTCTACAGTAACTAAATTTGATGGAGCATACCTTCCACTAAAGAGTAAGACGTGCATAACAGTAGCAGAAAGTGTGGCAAAACCCAAGCCATAAGTCATAGCAAAGAAAGTGCTCATATGCACAGGTCCATGCTCTGCATAAGCATCCCGATCGAGATGAAATTTCGAGTTGATAATCTCAAGGATCTTGTATTCCTGACCCGTAGCTGTGTATAGTTGATTGGAATATAAAGGGAAGTTCTTGGCATTGTAGACATTGAGCCAGTAACAGAGGGGTGTCATCACATACATGATCAGGAAAAATCCAACAGCAACATTGGCAGTAGCAAACCATGGACTGGCAAGTGGGCTTCCAAGATAAGATGAAATCGTTGCCCAGTCAAATCCTACAGCACCTATTCCAAATCCTGATAAGCCTGAACCTAGCTGCTGAACCAAAACAGACTTGGAACCAAGCCAACAGATCCAGGAAAATGATGATAGCATAGTGAAAAGATAGCCAGGCAAGATATAGTATGCAAAAGCGGAGATCATGACTAGTAGGAAGTACTGGGTACGGGTTGTACCGCCTTTTGGCCTTTTCTCTCTCTCATGTAGAGCCCTGCATTAATCATAGATTCATACCAATTAGAGGGTATAGACTTGCTAAAAAACAGCAGAGCTTGTTTGTTCAAAATATAGAAAGCAAATACACAAATGTACCTGAACAATGAGACTTGAACCAGATTAGATGGCCACCACATCTCCCCTGGCTCAACCAAATATTTCCTGAAAATTCCTGCCCAACCAAATCCTAGCATCTACAAATTCAGAAAGGTCAATAGAAAGATCAGAAACCACTCAGAATTTTCTTCCAAGTTACATGCATTTGCAGAATTTGACACAATCCTTGTGTAATTTCCAGCATTTGGATCACTGATGGTAACAAACACGTGGAAATTGCAGTAATCGTTCATAAATCAGCTAATGAACAGTAAAATTAACTTCCGTGACTCTCAGACTCAATCTTAGATTTCATTAACCAGTAAGAGTACTTCTCAAATTAATTTAAAAACATGCACAAAATTATGTAAACACATTAAACAGATTAACCAAACATTCACTGATCATGTAATATTAAGCATGCTATTTAACCATTCCAAATATAACAAAGAAAAGAAAAATAGTGATAATATGAACAAACCTGAGTGGTGATCATAATAAATAAGGCTGGAATGAAAGTAAGTTTCCTCTGATAATATATCTTAACAGAGGTAAGAATATGGGCAGCATAGACAGTTCCGGCACCAGAATTCGCAAAAATTGTAATCAACACATGTTCCTTTATATTAAAGGGTCCAGGATTCAATGTGAACTCCCATCTTGTACCCTCAAAAAACTTACGAGTAGACAGTTTTTTAGCCATTAGATGCCCTAAAGGCACCACAGCAATCTGTGCAGAAATAGAGGTAACGGTCAATGGCTGCGACCTGTACCAGAAAAACTGGTTTACAAAGGATAGAATGATACAAGAACCGAGACCAAGAACCCACATTCTGAATGTCAAAACAGGCATGGTGGGATCATCGGTTTTTGGAACTGTAAGATCTACTTGCTTTATCGAGCATTCCTCATGATCAGCCTCAATTTCCATGGCCTTAATCTCAGATATCTCAGCCATGAACATATACAAAAGCTAGGTCAAGAACTTATTGAGAGAAGGATTTGTTTTGCTAGGCAAGCAAGAGTTGAGAGATGAAGTAGAACTTTACGGAGATTCTTCGCAGGATAAGTGAAAACTGTTTGCACAAGGATTTATGAACCTCGGAACTCTCATTGTATACTAGGATTTATATAGTAGGTATTCTTACGTGATTTTTTGTTTTAAGGAAAAAAAAAAGAGTTTTATTTTCACATGCATATCTTCAGTCTCCTTTCATCTACAACTTTATATAAATATAAGAATCTCATAGTTTAATTTAATTTGAAATTGAGTTAGGAATCCTTATCTTAAGCAGACTCGGGATCTTATCTTGGCAAATAAAAGCAGGGATGAATTACATTAATCTCTTTAATATATAATAATTATAGCTAGCATTGAAAATCTTGAATATTTGTTAGAAACCCCTTTGCATATAAATAGAAATAATACAAATCTCCTTCGTATATCCAAGATTCCCTTATATGGATATAACACACACACATATATATAAAATAGTGATAAATAATTTATGAATATTTAAATTTTTTATCTAATAAATAAATAAGTAATTGATAAGATATGAATGTCAAGATATCCAATATCATGTCCAACTCTAAATCTGAGTTATCCTGTCCGAGTGGTTTCTGGACATCCAACTCAATTTGCACCTAACTATGCCACCTTAAGCACAGTGCCAGGCGTTGACCCAATCCTATCCCCCATCTCTTCTGTATGGCAATGAACAGGAAGACCCGGCCCATGGTTGCACCCAGAGTGGAACACGATAAAAGGCCTCCATATCCATTAATGCTTTCTCTCGTTCCCATCTCTGTAATACTAGCAAGTTGTTCTTAAGAAGAAACGTGCCTCCTTTAAGAGTACAGTCACGAGATCGTGCACACAATCAAAGAAAAAATGAAATAAACCATCCCCATATATACTCTTGCAATATCTGAAAACCAGCAGGCTTCCTCCAAACTATCTACATAAAATCACGAAGCAGCACCTTATAAACAGGTTTATCTGACAGAACATTACCAATAAGACTCAGTTGACAACTATAGAGACCACTGGCAATTATATCTTTTCATCATCAAAGAATTATACAATTTTCTCCTCTGCCTCTAAATTTTCATCCACTGGGAGACTAGACAAAGGAAGACCATGCGAGGTCATGGTGTACTTGGAAAGAACATTAACAGATACAACTGTAGTAGAAGAAATGAGAACCCTGAAAAAGGAGCTAGTGAAACCCTAGCGGCAGGATAAGAAACTCTGAAAAAGAGAGAGACTGAGATGACAATTGGATAGAATGAGAATCCCAGCCAGCTATTTCATATTCTTTGTATGCGATGAGTAGTGGGTTCTTGATGAAATCTCTTCCTTTTAAATCACTTTCACATTAGAACAGGATGAGAGATAATGGCCTGTAATTCTTCTTGAAAACATATTTTTTAGTGTCTAAAACTACTATAACATCCTAGCTAGGATCATTTCATCTCAAACCAGCTAGCGGTACCCTTTCCTCTATCGATGATGTCAAATACCAGATAGCATTGTTGAAGCTATCCCCGTTCATAGCAGGCAGGTTCATCATTATAAGAACCAACAAAAACTGTTGAATTAACAAAGTTAAAAAAAAATACAGCAGCATAAAAACAAAGTTAAACAACATAACTTTTCAACACTGTACTTGCTTTTACTTGTTTCATTAAAAAAAATATCAAATTAATATTTTTTTTAATATTTTTCAATAATTTTAATATATTAATATTAAAAAAATATTCAATAAAAAATATTTTTAAAAATTACATACAAAATTTAAATGTCATTTAATGGGCTTAAAACTGCTAATAAAAATCTGAAAGCAGTGGTGCCCAACGAACTTAACGGTCTAGCTGTTTAACTGTCCAGTGAATAGTGTTCAAAGCGGGTCAGCACCCAAAAATAAATTTATTCAAATAGGGTTTTTCATAGTTTCATATGCCTTGATGGCATTTAAAAGCTGTAAGAGATCTCTTAAAGGGAGGGAGGGCATTTTTATATATAATACTCGATTTTAAGCTTCAACTCCCTGAAAAAATTTAAAATCCTCGGAAGATCTCAACGGACATAAAATTCAGTTCGAAAAATTTTTCTTGCATGATATTTTATTATAAGAGATCTCTTAAAGGGAGAGGTAACGGTAGAATTATATTTTTAAAAAAATTAGAATTTTTGCAATGAAATTAATTTGGAACTAGCAATACACCTCCTCATTGCGGGGGTAATTCTTTATTGGTATATATATAGTCAAGTGTTTAGTGATAGTGATAATGTCTAATCTTTGACGTGGCCAGTATCATCCACTGATACATGTGATACTTCTTTCTAGATGTTGATAATTTTTTATTCACTTTGGTTTTTATTAAAATAAGTAATAAAATTAGTTTTTTTAAAAAAAATCAAAACCAAACCGAAAACGATTCAAACTGACCGGTTTTGATTCGGTTCGGTTCAATTATTTTAGAATAAAAACCGGTTCAAACCGGTTTGACTCCTTTTTTTTCGGGTTGGCTAGGTTTTTTCTCGGTTTGGCTCGGTTTTTTTCTAGTTTTAGACTTATAAAATCGAACAAAAATGATCGGTTTTTTCAAAATTCTAATCAGTTTAATTAGTTTTTTTCACATTTCAGTTTTTTCGATTATTTTTTAAAATTTTCTTAATTTATTCTATTTTTTAGTTTTTTTCCTCACTTCTAATTCTTTCGTTGACACTTGACAAAAGTAGATCCCCTTTTA
>Ga0307510_10007874_pt1 | contig 12693 bp, 9 predicted proteins | sample 12_EM_MG_FD_207224 | JGI IMG/M metagenome (GOLD analysis project Ga0307510, IMG submission 207224) | Populus trichocarpa ectomycorrhiza microbial communities from riparian zone in the Pacific Northwest, United States - 12_EM | ecosystem: Host-associated > Plants > Roots > Unclassified | place... | reverse complement strand
GGCTAGAATTGGCAACGACCGTCCTTTGGAAGCTAATGGGGAAAGATTTCGAACCTGTTAAAAGAATTTTTGAAAAAATTAAAAAAAATTATTTATTTTTATTTTAAATTAATAGTTTTAAAATGTTTTCAAATATTTTGATATGCTGATGTTAAAAATAACTTTTAAAAAATAAAAAATATTATTTAATATATTTATAAATAAAAAACATTTTAAAAAAAACCGTTACCACACTCTAAACACCAAGAAAAAAAACAAGACTTGGCAATTTATACTTGGAAGCGGTATAGAAGACCCTATCCTTCTTGTTTTATATTTTCATCTTTACCTCTCTAACCAAACACGTCTGTGTCCCTTCCGTATCTATATCACATACACTAAGCAAACACAACCTTGAAATATTCCTATTTATACTCCATAGTACGAATCTAGATACATTTTCCATGAGGGTAGACTTACGCTAGCTCTGAACTTGATTGAAACATATGCTCAAGCAAGGACACCCCATGAGAAACCAGCCTCCATTTATCCATTGTTCTTTCTTATTTATGACCGGAGAAAATAATGTCATTTAGTCATGAACGAGAAATCTATGACTAATTAAGAACCCGTTCGGCTACATGTAGCGTCCATATTTCCTTCAGTTTTATTTTGCAAGCTATTTGATTAATTAACAAACACTTGTTTGATTAATTAACAAACACTTGTTATTGTTCATGGATCCCACAGTCTACTGTGTTTGAAATGCAAGAAAAAAAAAAGCAGCTAGAAGCTGTTTCCTACGCGTTAAAATGCTGAACCGTGCTCTACTATTCATTGAACAGTAGAGGCATGCATCCACTGTTTACGTGAATAATTTTTTTTTTAAAAAAAAATCAGTGCAGTTAATTGATTTCACTCGCACTGTTCACGTGAACGTGAACAACAATTTTTTTTTTGTTTTTTTCAAAAATTAGTTTAAGGTGAATTAAATTTACTCATACTGCAATCTCAATTTTATTCATGATAATATTTTACCTAATTTTGTAATTCTTGTTGGATAAATTTTGTACGTAATGAAATTGTAGATAGTTTAATGGAACAATAAAATTTTTTTTATATAAAATATGATTTATTTCATGATGTAATACCAATAGTTAAATCCATAATATTTAAATTAAAAACCATCAATATTAATATATATTTTTTTAAATTATTTTATAACCTCAATTTCAAAAACATTCTTAACCAAACACATTAAACTATTTTTTCTTCAACCTCAATTTCAATCACAGTTTTAACCAAACATCTATTTTTTCAAATCAATATCAACTAAAAAGAGACCGGTTTTGTCAACTTTTTGAGAATAGAAGTGTTTTTGTAAAAGACCTTACAGTTGGAGAAAAGCAGATGCTCTATCACAGAAAAAGGGGTACAAAACAATTATAAGAGAAGTACATCTTTTCCTGCTACTCTTATAATTAGCTAAAAAGGGTGCGGTGCTTGATTTATAGGCACATAGGGCCAAACAGACTCTAAAGTATGTACATCTCACCAAATTACTCTAAACTAGGAAAATACAGAACATTATATCCTTGAAAACAAAAGGAATAGCAAATGCATGTAACAATACTCTTGATTTTGTATAGGCCCAGTACAGCAAAATACCTAGTAGCAACATACCTAGGACGGTCCTGCCATTTTATTGAAGGCGTATCTGTACCAGCTGAAGCAAAGCATTTTCTTTGGCTTTTGATAGATTACAAACCCTTTCGCCTAGTGGCATTAGCTGGAAACATCTTCAATTCTTTTTTGATGATTTTATCAAACCAGCTCCTTTGTATTCCCAAAGAATCAGATGCAACGAGACTGTGTGAAGTACAATAACTTAATTGTGTTCCTTGTGATGGTTGTGTTCCTTTTGATGGTATTGCTTCAATTCCAGCAAGTGAAAAGACCATGTATCTTGTCCTCGTCAGCCATTTCCTCCTAAGTTCTCTAAGATAGTTAGAATGGGAATCGAATCAATACAAGAGGGAAAAGTGCCCAGTCCAAGTTCTTTGTCTAACAGTTTCCTACAAAGAGAAAGAGGTAGAAATCAATATAATGTAAAAATCAACAGTGGGACGACATGTTAGACAAAATTCAAGATAACAGAACATACATTGGAGTATACAAAGAAACTCATGAAAAATAAACTTGAAAAAAAAAAATACGGTGGGTCTAGAACTCAACAACATTTGACCTGTCAAGAATACACAGTAAACCCATAAACTTACAGAATCTACCTACAAGCATTAATATGCAAGACTCCTTAAGGAGATCTAACTTTGCCGACAGCTGATGTTTCTGGACCAGGCTAGGTTCCTAAATAACGAGCCTTTATTTGATACCTTAGAAGCACATTTTTTTATGCAAATCCATGAATAGCAACACCACCAAGGAGGGGGACAAAGATGGAATACTGGGTTCCACCAATATGCTCTAGCTAGGGAAAATGCCGCCTTCTAAAAAAAAGTACCTCTATCCAAGCATTAACAACAGAGAGCATAGCATGACTGATATGGAGGGAATCAGGAACTAATGCAAAGGAGTTTTTTAAGTTGGTATTCTATCACTGATTGATAAAATCAGAATAGAAAGAATTGAGGCATTTAGTTAATCCAACATCATGACTTCATGCATTTTTAGATGTAAATTCAATAATGGGAATTGTTCAACAATTTTCACCCCATGACTTCATGCCTCCTCACAAAAAGGGTCATAGGGCAACATTTATCAAAACACACGTCCACAAAGTCACAAGACTAGGATGCAAGGTTGACATCTGAATATGCAAAAAGGTCTGGCAAGTTGGTGACATAATGACAAGGGAGCCATTGATTTTAGATGATAAGTTCATACCATATCCCATTCCTATTTTCGGTGGAACAAATACACTAATTCTTTGATTTTTGTGAGTAAGAGGGATCTTGAACTAAAGAAAGTGATTCTATAAACTAGAAGAAAGGTATATCGAGCTTCAACTCATTGATAGTTTTGGTATATTAGATGCTATCGCACATACAATCATACTTAATTTGATGGAATTTTTTAACTTAAAGGGACCCTGAGATGTTCATATCAAGACCATTGTGAATGAATCAAATCAGGTGTTCTATTTCTTAATCTTAATAAATAGAAACATGGTTCTAAATAGATCATATTCCTCGCCAATCTAGGTTCTGCAAACGATAGCAATCCATACTATTAAAGACATCTATGATGAAACGGTCACATGCATGAGCACAATTGGAGGGGATACAAATGAGTTTAATGAGTTTTCCATAAGAATGGGTTTACAACGATGGTTTACTTTGAGATGTTACTTGTTCACCTAAGTTATGAATGAGCAAACTTGCCAAATACAAGATCACATAACTTGATTCATACTTTTTGTTGATGATATTTTGTCAGTTGATGAAACAAGTGGCTGGAGTTTTGGAAGAGCAATCCTACGAATAAGGATTTTAAGCTAAGTAAGGCATAGTATATCCACCACGAATTTAGCTCTCATAAAGAGAATCGAGGAGAGGTACATGGATAGGATTGTGGTGTCAAAATACAACCAAATTAGGTATTTGGGCTCTATCCTTCAAAAGAATGTAGAAATTGATAATGATGAAATTCTTACAATCAAAGCAAGGTGGCTAAAGTGGAGAAGTACTATAAAGCATGTTATGAGACCGTAAAATCCATGATAAAGTGAAAGTAACTTCTTAGAAGTCAAAAGACCATGTTTGTCGAATTGGATTGACTAGCTACCTTAAAGCCAAGCTTTAAGTCATTCTAGAAAGAAAATGGTGATAGGGCAAACCATGCTCGATGGGAGTGAATGTTGGCAATTAAATCACTACCAAAACCATAAAACAGATGTTGTAGAGATGTTTAAGGTAATGGATGTGCGGTAACATAAGAACGGATAAGATTAGAAGTAAATTGTGATCATATCACAAAACAGTGGGTTTATGATGGATAAGATGATATTTAAATTGTGATCCTCCATATCACAATACGGTGGGATTATGAGGAATTTTTTAAAAAATATAAGGAATGGCTTAATGACCTATGTGGGATAATGAACCTTTTAGACAATGAAGATAAGAAGCTCAACTCAATGTTGCAGTTGTAGGCAACTAATCCCCCAAGCCTAGGGTGTGACACAATGGTATCTAAGCCAATCCTAGCAAAGTGTGGAAACTAAATGCTATGTGGGCAAAATGCTACATCCTCAGAGAGGGTGAGGACCATCTCTAGAATCCCCCACTCTTGTTGGTTGATCCTAAATTTGAGACCTAAATATTCCACATTGGTGGATTATGAAGAAATTGAATAAGATATAAAAATGACTCAAGGACCTATGTGTTATAAGGAGTTACTTTTAGACACTGTGGACAATAAATCCAAATCAGTGTTGTGCTTTTTGTGCAACTCTTCAGGTCTCACAACAAACCCTACCCTTAGACTTAGGGCATGGCATAAACACATTTGCCAAAAGGTGGTTTGACCATGTCTGACAAAAGACATTAAAGGCCTTGGCTTCCAAGAAGTTGCCAGTGGAATGATATAGGCGAGAGAAAAAGGAAGACCAAAGATAACGTTGAAGGAAGTGGTATTGAAAAATATGAAGTCTCTTGATATTGTGATGGATTTGATTTAGGATTAAACTAAATGCCGCATAAGGATCCATATAGTTGACCCAGCTAGTTCGAATTAAGGCTTCATTGTTATTCTTGTACATGTACTTTAATTGCAAGATTGAATTAAGGCTTCATTGTTATTCTTGTACATGTACTTTAATTGCAAGATCGAGAGGTCATAACAATGGATTGTTAGGCAACTTCAATGTTTTAATAAAGTGTTGTCATCAAATATTATCGTGAACACTAATTACCTTTTTTTTTATTTGATGGTGATGATTACTTGTCACATTACAACAGAAAAAAATTTAATCGGGTCCCATCCATGTATAGTCAGAACCAAGTGTTCAATCTAAAAGATATTCATGAAGTAAGAATAGTCCTAAACAAAATTTGGAGAGACAAATAAAATCCAATGGGTTAAACTACTAGAAAAGGATAAACTCCAAAAGTTGTATTACCTTCATCTCTTTAGTTCTAGACTAGCCTTTTGTCATCCAATGAGATTTCAAGGCTTTTGACATCATGTGCTTCTTGGACAACATCTCAGCAATGAGTTGCTGACCAAACAAGTGTGCATTCTTAAGGATTAGGTTTCTTGTTGATGAATCAACAACATAACCTTGGCCTCGCATCCATTGTAGCAATTGTAGAAGCAAGTCCTTCTTTTCAGGTTGAGCAATGTAACGTGACACGGCCATCTGAAATAGTCGCTGAGAAACAGAAGACAACTGATTATGCTGAAAAGTGACTTATATTATAGGATAAGAGATGGAAAAGGAGCAAGGGAAATTGGATTCTGAATTGGCATGCACATATCAACTACTCTAGTTATATTCCTGAAGAGTTAATGCAATTGCTGACTTTGGGAAATTGCAAGCTCTAATGTGTGCATGCCCAACTCTTGTAGTGATTCATTCTTTTACAAGTCTTTTTCTTGTAATATGTGGGATACTTAGGATATTATTGTTATTTATTAGGATATATTTCCTATTTAGCAAATTTATACATTCTATTAGGAAGGCAGTTGTAGGCTTTGATGGTCACTTTGTGAGGACCTCATCATGTTTTTCTTTGTTTTTTTTGTGGATCTTAGAAACTTGTTTCTTGTGGATTCAGAAAACACCCACTCCAGGAATTAAGGGTTTCCTAATGCATTGAAAACCTCCTTTAATTCTCTCCATCTTGTTCTACAGGACTTGGTATAAGAGCCTTTAATTTCATTGCTATAAAATTTGAGAAAACCCAATTTCTTAGCTGCTATCGGAAAGCCTTCTTTACCACTTTCTACATCATCTAGTGGAATTGATAAAAGTTCCGACCTACTCAATTACCCAAATTAATGCCTGCCTTTTGCTTACAGAACTACTTGGACTGTATTTGAAGCATGCATGGATTTACATATTTATTCATGGCATGGATTTTGTTACACACATGATTGGACTTTTGTGTGCGAGTTGTTAAAAAAACAATCAGGTTATACTAGATGTATTATGTTCCGTTGGAAAAATAAAATTCAGGGAGGGAAGGAAAAAACAGATGAATTGGAATTTTGATCATGTTGAAAAGCCAACTAGCATTTACAATTCCCAAGATGCATTCGTCTGTATCATAGATTCCCCACAGCCTAACATGCATCATGAGTTCAGCATAGTAATATGAATTAGAAGTAATGAACAAAACTGCAAGCTTCCCCTCCAACAAAAACAAACAAAATATTTACTGATATAATTTCGTACAAGTCCATCATAGTTACCTGATCTATCTTGTATCCAGAACCATGAATAACCTTCAGAACATCATTTATCAAATTGATGTTACCAAGCTTCACAAATGATTTTGCAAACTTCTTAATTGCAGCTGAAGAGATAAATTTTGCATTATCCTGAGAAGTTTTAAGAAAACAATCAACACAAGGACAGATCGTGCATGTATCCAATTTATTTCCAAGACAGTATAGCATACCTTGACTACTACATAAGCGTCTTTGAGAAGCTTTCCAGCAATAAGAATGTGTAAAATTTTCTCATGAAAGGCTTTACACATTGTTCTTTTGCTATACTTCAACATACTATAAACTGAAAAGGCTTCTGAATGGGCTTTAATCTTACCAAGATGGAAAAGCAACGAAGAACAAAGCTCCTGGAAAAGAATAGATGTTAAAAGTTTCAGAGTCGCAATCCTCCACTTAAATTTATTGATTCTAAATTACAATTTGCAGCCCATTTCCGGAGGTCACTAGGAAGTATGGAATCAATTTCAAGCTCATTATAGCAATCTCTTATGTATATGTATGTATGTATGTATATGAAAGAAGAATAAGCATAACAAGATACATATACATTAAGTTCAGATCAATTAAGATTGGAGTGGCTGTATCATACCAAAAGAAAAACTCACCTCTCTGGAAACTCAAGGCGTGTTTAATTGTTGTTTGGTCAAGGAACATGTGTCTATGATAGTCTTAGATGGATGGTTTTTGGTAAGCATGGGCAGGACAGTAATTTCTGGCATGCTGCTGCAAACAGCAGTATTTTGGAAATTTTATGATTTTGTAGAAGGCCAAGGTTTTATTTTGGAAATTCACGTCTAAGTCATCAATGCATTATTATTCCCATTTAACTGTTTTTCTGATCAAGGAAATGTAGATACATTCCTCTTCAGAAGTCTTAGAGTTACATTCTCTATAAATAGAAATGCAATGTCTTATTTTTCATTATTCATAAAATAAAATTGAGTTTTTATAGTTAAGGCTTAATGATGCAGATGCAAAAAAGAAGCTGAATTTGTGTTTTCTATTGTGATTTCCATAAACAAGGGTGTTTCTGTGATTTCTAGATTTTCTGGAAAATTGGGAAAGTTTTCTAGTTCTAGCTTCTATTTTCTATATAGTATTTTATTAGTGCTGAAGCAATTCGCTTTATCAAGTTTAATAGATGATTAGTATTTTCTTATATAGGAATATTGGCTTTGAGCTATCAGTAACTTTATATTAAGGTTATGCAATGTTCAACAGAGAATCGATATATGAGTAAATTCCAACAATTTGTTGAGATTGTGTGACTCGATCTTTCCCTTAGGGTGACTCGTAAGAACCCTAGGTGTGAAGCTTAGGTTTTCCACCCTCTAGGTGTGACTTCTAGAAACACTACTAGTGTGGCTCTATTAGTTTATACAATTTTCAGAAAACAAAGTAACAAACCCCATCAATCTAACCTTAAAACACCCATCAATATTAGTCCTAACCAACCTCTGAAAGTTAGATCTAGAACAGCCCCCAAAAGCTGTCTTGCATCAATTAGTGCCTAGAGTTTTTCTTCCTTCTCTTATTATCTAATTAGGAGTTAAATAGAGATGCAATGTCCTACTTTTCATATCGATGAGTTACGGAATAAAATTGAGATTTTAAAGATATTTTGAAGGCTCAATGCCTAGAGTTCTTCCTCTCTTACTCTTCTATTTTACTCTTCTTCCTTCTTGCTTAAAAATCACCAGATACAATACCCCTAGTTAGTATGTTAACAGTCTTATTCCAAACCAATTTCTTCCAAAACAAGTCATATTCGACCCTAATTCCACATATAACAAGCCCCAACTCACCATGAATCTTTTGTGGGACACAATGCCAAAGCTATCCTACATCCAATTCGTAAGAACTAAAGCAACCCCTTCCCTCCCCACCCCACTCATGTAATTTTCTTTCTAGCATGCACTATTTTTCCAAGTTATCATCATGGTTCCCAATGCTTAGATTTTCTCAAAATTTAAGAAATTTCAAAAAAAAAATTGGAATCCTAAAAGCAAGGTTGCATCAATGGAATCAAAGATGGATGGGATAAAAACAAAATTGGCAATGACAGATAATACAAAAACATTGGATAATCTATCTGGTCCAATTTTTGGTAAAAGAAACCTGTGGAAACTGACACTGTTCAACAGCTAGTTCTCCCTCACATATGCAAATAACATTGTTTTACCTCGTCCACAGCAGCTGCAGATTGATTTTCATATTGCTGTCCCAAGAGATAACTTTCAGCCTTATAATTCTTTGCAATAACAATGTTTTAATCGAGAGAGTGGAAGCATGATCACTGATTCAATAGTCAATAATATCAAAGACTTTTTTCGGTGCTGCATCTTTATCATTTCTATCTTGCAAGACAAGAAAGGGTAATTAATGAAGTACACTTTGCTTTTGCATGATTATGTCTAATTCGATATCACTAACATTAAAGCCTTCCAATTGTATTAGAAAGAGAACAAATGGATAAATAGATGAAAGTTGGTTAAAAATAAAAAACAAACATACCTCTGCAGGTTGATGGCCTTTCCTATGCATGTCTTCCATGGTCTGGTAAGCAAGCATATATAACTTCTCCTTACAGAAATACTTGATCAGAATATGAAAAGTATTATAGTCAGGACTGATTGCCAATTCATCCATTTTCCTCATTGTTCGCATCACGCTCTCCATTTCACCTGCTCTACAGTAGGCACATAGAATTGCATTCGATATAGCTACATCATATTTATCATACTTGGCTTCAAACTCCTCTGCCAACTCCTTTGCCTCTTCAAAAAGCCCACCTCGGCAAAATGATGAAATCATTATACTGTAGGAATAGCCACCTGAAGGTAGGGAAAAGGATTAATGTTCACAAAGTGTAATAAAACAGCAGAATGTATAGCTTGTAGAAGCATGCACAAAATGTTCTAGCAATCTTAGAATGTAACAAATGTAGTCATGAACAAACACAGTTCAGACAGCTTATAAAACAAACCAAATGGTCAAACAAAGTCACACTTTAACAGTGGTGCAGGTAAATATAAACCATGCACCAAGCATCATATTGTAGTGAACTGCTTGTAGTAACCTTGGCTACCAATCTCTGAACAACTCAGAACTGTAGAAGCTAGGGTAAAACATAAAATCAAATCCTAAAAGAATAAACCAAAAAAAAAAGTAAAGTCTTTCCTGAATCCATTGCCAAATAATCTCAATCCCAAAATGATGAAACAGAATTAACCAGGATTGTCAAGATGAAAACAACACACTCAACGAAGACCATATATATTAAGCTAAATATGCTTCCACTTAGTTTAAGCCAAAACACTTACAGATTAACCCTATGGGTAAATAAATGACATTTAAGCTTTTTATTCAAACAAACATAACCAGTATACCGAATTCATAATCACAGATGTTTTGGGTATGTAACTGATAAGAATTGTAAAATGCCCAACAATATCACATAGATTATATACCAGGTTTAACACATTTTTCCTTCATTTCATTGAAAACTGATCTTGCTTCATCTATACACCCAGTCTTGGCAAGGCCATCCATCAATAAACAGTAGGGCATCTGCAAATATATTTTCATGTATTGAGATAAAGAAGCATAGTAAAAAGAAATACAAAAAAGGATGGCTGTAGCTAAAGAAGCATATTTTACTGCAGCTTGTAATTGAGGCAGTTTTAACAAGTATAGAGCATATAAAAATCATCTGGAACAAATTTCTGATAATAAATCTTGAATTCAATATCCTCTTAAGAACATTAAATAGTGGCACCAGCGACACGGGCATTCTTTGAAATGCAACATATGTATCTTTCTCTTGGAAATAAGCCTAAAGAAAAACTTTTCCCCATAGATAATTAATGATTTCTGTGATGAATGCTTGGGATTTAAAATGAAAAAAAATATTAACAATGTCATCAAGCAAACATTAAAAAATTACATAAGAGATGTGCAGAAGAAAAAACTAATGAAAAGCATAGAATCTGGAAATTATTGAACCTGAACACAACTTGTTGATACAATTTCTTCACTCTAAATTTCCATCTAAAAAATAAGAGATAGAAAATACAGCTTTGATGAGACATAAACATGTCAGTTTGAGCTTTATTTACCTCATCTTTTGCAAAGCCCAAAGTGTCCAGTTCTACCAGAAGGTCTCTAGATTTTTCAAACAAGCGTCCTCTTACATATACCTTTAGCTGAGTTGTCAACATTACCTGCAAGCATTTTCGGAATGATAAACACGGATGCCAAAGGTTTAGTGAGTAATTTATTTGTTGACAAAAAAGGAAAACCATATAAGAAAAATAGTCCAAGGAAAAAAAGGGCAGAAAACAAGATCAAGATAAGGTCCTTGATGTTCATCTTTTATTTGAAAAATAAAGAAAATATATCAAATCAAAAGTTATAAGCAACACAATATACCAAATAAATATTAAAAAAAATAATTGAATCTGCAACAAGAAGAAAATGAAAGAAGCTATGAAGTATTGTTCAACAACAAGAATACCATTGACCTCAATTAGATATTTTATGGTCAAATTTCCTCTTAACTACAACAAAGGCATCATGATAAGGAAAAAAGTGTTTGTCCATTACTGCTTCCACGAGTATAACCATTGAAATCTAGCATTAGAATTAAATCTAGAAAATGGTGTTTGATAAATGTAATTTTTTTTGATGATCTATTTAGGAAAGGCTATATATTACTTTTTCTGATTTTCTATAATTATTGTTATTATTTGAAACAACATCATTTCAGAACAACTGGAACCAATGAGTATATGATTCTATTATATTTATTGCAATGGAAACAAGCACGGATATGCCACCACTAAAAACTCATGGCAAGAAAAAAATGAAACAAACCTTATTTGGTACTAACCCTGAAGATTTCATGTCCTGCACCAACTCCTCAGCCTTCTTGTAGTTTCCACCAGAAGCGTAAGCATTGAGTAACGAGCTATAATGATATATATTAGGTGAATGACCCTCATCCTTCATCTGGTTAAAATAGCTTTGTGCTTCTTCGCACCGATTATTTGAAGCACAAACCGCCAAAAGTGTCCCATACATTACGCTGTCCATCTGCAGTCCATTGTAATTCAGTTCCTGAACCAGATCCAATGCTTTAGAATACCCATCTTTGACTTTCATGCACCCTGCTAGCAGCTAAGATTCAAAAAAAAAAAAGTGGTGGTGGTGAAAGAAAGATATCAGAAAAATTAGAATGCAAGAAAATCTTAAATTGCCCAATAGATTAAAAGCTGCCATCTAGCTGAGCCTATATAGAGTAAATATTTAACCATATCAATTATCAGTCAGCATGTTATCTCTTTCTGCAGTGGGATTGGGTCATGGCTCAACCAACTTAAAAAAAATGAAAACGAAATTTTGACAGTTTTAGTCTAAATCATACCTCCGCATATAAAGTTGCATATAACTGATCACATTCCCATGTACACATACAGGCACATTATTATGCATGGGTTTGTTATGTGGTACCAGATAAACCATTAAATAATGTTTTTCTTAAAGATATGAAGATTATGTGTCTAACTCTAGCTCTAAAACAGGAGGAATGTTTTGAGACCCATACTTATATAATTAGAGTGATAGTGTCCACCATAACAAGGAATTCTATCTTCATGTATTTGGCTGTAGTTGCAAACTTAAATGACAAATGGTGTTTTTAAATTTTACATACCGTACTATATGTAATAGCATCTGGTATTAGACCATTGTGTTTCATCTTACGAAACAATTTCATACTGCTATCAAACTTGCCATTCCTGACCAGGCATCTAAGAACTGAATTACATATGAAGACATTATTTTTTGTCGATTCATCAGAAATGCTGTTGTATATTTCTAATGCCTTTGCAGGGTTTAGACTTGTCCCCGTGAACTTTATATAACTGCTATAAGATGAAGCACTGATTTTGCTGTGCTGTTGCATCCAATCAAAGAGCTGCAATTGTCACAAAAGTAAAACAAAACAAGAATAATTTCAACTAGAGGGAAAGAGAAATGACTGAAGTTATTGATTGTGTTAAAAAACAATATAAAAACTCAATTTGGCATACATGTGCATGCACATAGGGGAAGAGAGAGAGAGAGAGAGAGAGTTACAGTAACACACAAGTCCTTTAGGCAAATGAAATAAATTCTAAATGGAAAATTCTCAGCACAAAATTAGTAGAAATTGGATTGAAGAGCTGTAAAAACAATCAA
>Ga0307510_10007872_pt1 | contig 12696 bp, 17 predicted proteins | sample 12_EM_MG_FD_207224 | JGI IMG/M metagenome (GOLD analysis project Ga0307510, IMG submission 207224) | Populus trichocarpa ectomycorrhiza microbial communities from riparian zone in the Pacific Northwest, United States - 12_EM | ecosystem: Host-associated > Plants > Roots > Unclassified | place... | reverse complement strand
CGTATCCACTTTTCGGTTCTTCTGACGGGACTTGCAGCCAATGTTTGTCATGCTGAATGATGGCGGAATGCCAGAAAACACAGATTATGACATGGCCACGCGCATCCTCATCCAACGCCACTTCATTTTTAGCCTTCTCACTTCGGGCATTGCCGTCACTCTGCTACATGGAGCAGAGTTTCGCGACTCCAGGGTGGGTTGCTTGCGTCGCATGACCACAGAATTCATATAAACGAAACACAGATATTTTCTTTCGTACTTGAGGAAAGCTTTGGTCTCAATACTCGAGAGTCATTTCCGACTGCTTTTTGGAACGCGGTGCAGGATGGTGCTGCCAAACTCGGGAACAAGTTGGGGAACCGAATCTCGCAAACGTCTCTCCAAGTTGCGCGTCTGAATGTCGCATCGCCTGCTTCGAGTGGCCTAGATCACTTTCTCAAAGACGTCCTCGACCATCTCGTCTTGCGTCATGCCGAAGACCTGCCGTTGTTTTGGGAGCTTACATCACTCTATTTCCTGCATATCATGATTCTCCCGACTCTCCCAGTCCCAGACAGAGCTCGGCAGAGTGAAGACTTCAACGGGGATCTCGTAGCCACCCTCGTTGGGACATTTCTGCCTAAAATCAACCCCATAATGGCAACATTTGTTTCGAAGGCGAATCGTTTTGTCGATATTGATGGCAGGATATTCGCTACCGTTCTCCGTTATACAATACCCAATGGCTGTCCTCGAACAAGTGTACTCACGGAACTTGCAGGACCAGAGATTTCGACTCGGCTGGAGGCAGTTTGGAGATCGGTGAATGCACCGCCACCGGACTTTATGAAGATCTCGGCTAGCTTTCCCAATGATGACGATCCCGAAGCATCGTCCGCAGTCTCAAATGAAGAGCTCGCATCATTCAGTCTCCTACCGTTCCAGCATGAGGTCTTCGATGACGAATTGGCTGCCGTGCGGGTCACGGTCTCAGATCAAGTCCAGGCCTCTCCCTCCACTGTTTTGAGATTTAGTCAGGATACTCCGTTCTCGGATACGCGGCACGGGCATGCCCACCAACCTTCCATTTTGCCCAAACACTTGGGGGGAGAAGGTGAAAAAAACGTCGACGAGCGCTTGCGCCGAAAGCAGCTGAGAAAGGATCAACGCCTCATGACGCATATGCAACGTCTGGCTGCCACCCTAACTGGTGCATCAGGGAGGATTCTGCAGCAGATCCTGCTTCTTCCTACGGGTCGGAAAGTTTCAGAAATCACTGACGATTCACCAGTTTCCAAACCGCAGCGAGGCAAAAAAGTGTGTTGACTGATCATCGTTTATCTGTGCAGCTGTTCTAACTGTCATCCCTCAGAAGGTCGAGACAACAGCTTTTCTAAACCAGAAAAAGAAGAGCAAGCCCGTCACGCTCTCTGGTAAAGAACGCATCCGCCAGGAGCACGCTCGTGAAAAAAAAGCTAAGGAAGATGCCTCGTCCAAGGAGTGGTGGCTAGAACAACATCGCCAAGTGGAAAGGATGGCGACTTACGAGGCCAAGATGTCCCATCTCCGGAGCTTACTTCGAAACCCTAGGACAGATGCGGGATGGTTATCCGTCGAGATTCGCCTTTATAGTCTCCATCTGACAATCCAACATTGGATAGCTGAACCTGAACCTGAGAACCCCAAAATCCACGATAACTACGTCATATCTATCCTACGTGTGGTCAAGGAACTGTACACTAACGATTCCTTGACGGGAACGACGTTGGGCGTCCTGGCTAGCATCCTGGTCTCATTGGGATTCACAAATTATATAGTCCCGTTGGAAGAAGAGGTCTGCCGCAGATTGCAACCGGATCGTGATCTAGAGTTCACCTTCGTCAAGCTGCTGAAGTCCAAGAGTCACAAACCCCTGTATAAATTTATGGCCATCAAGGAGGATCCGGTGATCTGGCAACTCAGGGTTTTTGGCGAGTATATGGATCGTAGCATGGACAGCGCTTCGGATCCTCGGGTGGCTTTCCAACCAGATGCATGGCAACGCGAGGTGTTAGATTGCTTGGACAACCCTAAGAGCTCCATCTTGGTCGTAGGTGAGGGTTTTCTCAGTGTCAAGATCATTCGTGTTCAGCTAACATGTCAACTATAGCACCTACGAGCGCCGGAAAGACATTCATATCTTTCTACGCGATGGAGAAGGTCCTTCGTGAATCCGACGACGGAATCCTCGTATACGTGGCTCCGACTAAGGCCCTGGTGAATCAAGTAGCGGCGGAGGTATATGCACGGTTTCGCAAGGACGTTGATGGACGTGAGTCGACCTCAACATGTCCGAAGAGCGTTTCATTGACGATAGCAGGCACATGCTGGAGTATATATACGAGGGATATTCGTATCCATGATCCACAGAGATGCCAGATCCTTGTTACTGTGCCAGAGATGTTGGCAATTATGCTCCTTTCCCCACCCTTGGCAAGAACATGGACCTCGCGAATCAGGCGGTAAGGCTTCTGCAGAATGCCCCAGCTCCTTGTTATAACTAAGAAACTAAAGGATAATACTCGATGAGATCCACACCATCGGCCAATTCGAAGGCGGATCGCCTTGGGAACAAATCCTTTTGTTGGCTCCTTGTCCTATCATGTCTGTCGCTTACTGAATCGTGGATAACGTGCGACTTCTGACATCTTTTGACGCAGTGGACTCTCCGCAACTATTGGCGACCCAGAGAAATTTAATTCGTGGCTCGAGAGCATCCAAAGGGAAAAGGGGTTTGACCACAAGTTTATTCATTATCCCCATCGCTATTCTCACCTACGGAAATTTGCGTTTTTCCCCCAACTACTTCTCGAGGATGAACCTTTCCTTGGGTTAGATGGTGACCACCGCCCGACAGAAATGATGCGTTTCATTCACCCAGTCTCCACGTTATCCTTTACGGGAGTCATGCCGCCGGATCTGTCCCTAGAAGCCCCAGATTTGCTCCGTTTGTACAGGGTCCTCACGGCCAACAACATCGGCGACGTGGCACGACTCGATCCGACCACGTTCTTTTCCCGCGATATGTTCATCGGACAAAGGGACGTGCTGCGTTATGAGGCTGACATCAAGAACACCTTGTCCCGTCTGATCGCCGAACCCGATGCCCTTGGCCAGTCTTCTCCGTTGCAGCGGGTAGTTCGAGAGGTTCAAGACCCAATTATCAAGCAGACGCCCAAGGCACAGCTTAATACCCAACCGGGTCATTCCGTGTTCTTCTCTGGTCTTATTCACCTGCTGTCTGCTATACAAGCAACCGACGGTCTGGTGTGTCCTAGTTCGAACTTCCTGTTTATTCATGGCCTGTAGTGATACGCTGTCTAGCCCGCACTATTGTTCAATTTCGATCCTATTGCCTGTGAGGCGATGGCTTCTCACCTCCTCGAAGTGCTTGAAAAGGCCGAGCAAGTCTGGAGAGAACAAAGCCCCGAGTGGAAACGCAAAGTGAGTCAATGGGAAGCTTGGCAGGTACGTCAGAAGAACGAGGAACGAATGGCACAGAAGGCGGCAGCTCGAAAGAGAGATCCAGACGATGAAGCCCCTCAACACAGCAAGGACCACACTTGGGAAAGCTATTTCGACCCGCAAGATCCTTCCCCGCAATTCTCCTTTGCCTCTCACTCCGCATATCCAAAGAGGAGTCTTCTCGAGGACATTGAGGATATGAAATGGGCCACTCCTAGCGTTTTCTTAAGGGCATTGTGGAGAGGAATAGGAGTCCACCATAGCGGGATGAATAAGCTGTACCGTGTTCTCGTGGAGCGGTGCGCCCCCCTGGTCCTTACCCACTACCCAAAGTTAACGATTTTATGATGCCATCCCAGACTTTACCGTGTTGGGTTTCTTCGAGTAATCATTGCAACAGGTAGGTTATCGTGTCCTCGAGGATTTACTGAGGCAATAATACGTTCAATTACTTAAGGCACCCTGGCATTGGGGATTAATGCACCGACCAAGTCGTCCGTTTTCTGTGGGGACTCTCCTTTCCTTACAGCACTAATGGTCAGTCACCTACTCTTTCCCTCTAAGGCTTGTCATTCCTAACCTGAGAGCAGTTCCGCCAATGCGCTGGGAGAGCTGGCCGCCGCGGCTTCGACTTGCTGGGTCGAGTTGTCTTCTATGGTATAACCTTGGACCGTATCAATCGCATCCTTCTATCAACCCTTCCGCGTCTCACCGGGACATTCCCACTCTCGTCGACGATGGTATTGCGTTTGTTCAGCCTCCTGGAAGGTTCAGGCCATCATCCCTATGCCATCCACGCGATCAATAGCATCCTCCGACTTCCACACATCTGTTTCGGCTCTGACGTCGGGAAAAGCCAGCTCTTGCACCACCTCAGGTTCAGCATTGATTATCTACGTCGCGCCCACCTTCTAACCCGGGAGGGCAAGCCCGTCAATCTATTTGGGATCGCATCACATCTCTATCATACGGAACCGAGCAATCTTGCGATAACTATCCTTCTACATAACGGCGTTATTCATGATATTTGCTCCCAGGCCAGCTCCATTAAGGCAGAGCGAGATCTCATGGCCCTCCTGTGCCACCTTTTTGGCCGTAGGTATCTGCCTCAGGTATATGCGACAACCAGTAACATCCGGGATCTCACACGAAAAGGGCCCTCCCGCGTAGTGTTGGAGCCCTTATATCCCAAAGCCCGTGCTGTACTACGGGCGCACCAAAAGGAGATAATCGACATCTTCAGCGCATACGCGCTGGTATTCTCATCGCAGCATGCGGACGAACTGGGGCCTGATAATCGACTACCGCTCAGTGGCGATGTCATCGGACCTTCCGACAAATCCATCCGTCGTCCACAGACGGCCCTCTTTGCCCACCTTGCCGAGACGGCCATGAAGCCCAAAGCTCGCTCACTCTTCGTCGCCACCTCAGGTCACGGAGACAGGATCGGCGATGTCGGGGAGCTCGTTCGCACAGTACGGTACGGTGTCCATCTGAACGAGCACGCCATTCCGAGCATAGAACATATCTTGGATCCCGAACTACCACTCAATGCATACCTGTACGACTTTTTCGTCCATGGCCAAGTCAATGCCCTCGTGAACATGAATGGCATTCTCCGCGGCGACGTGTGGTACGTCCTCGAGGCGTTCTACCTCGTCTTGATGTCCATCCGAGGTGAACTCTGGAATCAATTTCTGAGGGCATCGAAGGGACAAGAAGTCGTATCGCACGAGGCAGAATTGGATGATGACCCGGAGAATGGGTCCGAGAACGGCGACCTGGGGGTTGACCAACCCGAATCTGAAGACACATGGGGTGCTGCCAATCAGAGCGCTTTCGAACGGCCCCGCAGCGTGTCCGATAGTGATTGGAGAGTGTACGAGGTAGTGAAGAGCGTCACAGACCAGTTTGGCGAGAAGTTCAAAGCGATGTGGGCGTAGGTTAGGGTAACATAGTCGACGCGATGTAAAGACGGTGCAAAGATGGCATGCAGTAAAAATTCACGCTACCACCCAGTCAGATTCCACGACAATGTCATCCAGCGCTCTCGGCGTGTGCCCTCAGCCCACGCATGACGCCCGGCATGGGACACGCAGATGATACGCCCCGCCGCGATCTTCGGTCTCATCGTGCGGAGCTTGGCAACACTTGTGGAAGTTCCGCAGCAGTTGTCAAACCCATTTGAAAATTTCCATAGATTCCTTACGCCTTTCCAGGACGATTTCTAGTATGAATTGGGCCTCAAATATTCTATGTTAGCAACTACGTTTTTAAATCAGGAGGATCTTGGAAAAAATTATAAAGTGAATAGGATGAGCAAAAGTCGAGATCGGAGGCAAAACATTCGCGACACCAAATAAGGAAATGATAAGGAAATCTTGCGATCACATGATTCACATCATTACTGCCTATTCTTTTTTTTTGTAATCCATTACTGTCCGCAAAAGCATCCCGACCTCTACACTCTATATGTAGATCTATGTCAGGTACACATAAGGACTGATATAAGACCAGGTATAAGTGGGAGGGGGGGCGCCCCGGGGTGCATAACCCCATGCAGGACTTACGGGCTGTAATATAAATACAATTCATATGGAATTGTTCACTAGTAACTAGTTAGCTAGTTAGGGTTGTTGGTTTAAAGTCAGTGGTTGAAAACAGTAAAATACCGAAGCATTTACACCCATAACTTTTTTTTTGAAAAGGACTCCAAACTTTCAGGTATCATTTTAATATATCAAAGAGTTGAGAAACCTTTTCTAAGTCGGAATGGCGCAATTACATGCCACTAGGATCTCCTTATTATAATACATGGCCTTATCACATCCTAAAGTTTTTGGTTAAGACATGATAAGCCGTGATAAGCCAAATTGCATCTTGCTGCGGGCGTCACTGCTCGGGGGTCTCATGGTGCCACACCCTTACAATTAGGCAACTCGGGCGACTCTTGTGCAACTGATCCCACACTCAGCGCCCTTGGCCCTTGCACGAGTTCTCTGGCATGCCCCACCATAGTTATCATCTGCCCAATTCAGCATGACATCGCGGGATCCTGGGACTGCGGACTGCGCTTAGCTACGCCTCGAAAAGACATCCAGCCTCCTGACATGATTCCCATGCGCCCTAGACCCGTCTCATTTGCCTCGAGGAAGTGCAATGACGGTGAAATGAGGCGTCTGGATAAGAATTTGCGTTTACGCCCATCTTGGGGGGTCACCATCGATGTCAAGTGGGATTTATATACAGCGGGGCGCCGTCGTCCTCTTGTGATCTTTGGGATCCCCTAGCCAATCCTCTCGCGACTCATAACTACGTTCACAAATACCTGCTTGCGGATTATGGATTTAAACAATCGCACTCTCGATGATTCCATCTCCGTCACCCAAGGCAGTAGCCAGCACAATGCCCCTCGCGGGGAGAAGATGAGTGCCATCGAGGCACTGAAATACATCGACGACCATTGGTACAAGGAAATTGGCGGAAAGAAGGCACGCTGGATGGACTTAATTGGTGACTATGCAGGCAACGAGAGATTCATCCTTGACGGTAATGAGCATTGGTTTGTTGTGGAGGATAGTCACTAACGTTTTGTCGCTTACAGGTGAGTCATTACTGCAGCACGTCCTCGACGACCCTCTGTTGGCGCTTGCACGCACACGTGGTGTGTCCATTTGTCGTATAAGGTATCCCGTCTCTCAGATTTTCAAATTTATAGACCCAAGTTTTCAAATTCTACACGCTGTTCATTCGATGGAGCAGGTCTTGAATGATATGATGAGAAGATCTGCAGTCTTCGATGTAGTCTTCTGGGAGGGTGGGTTCAAGTCGTCATCCGAAAGCTTATCCCTGACTATGTTTCATCTATTTCCAGATACTCGTCATCTTACGCTGAAAGGAGGTACTGATTTCGTAGTGTCGTCACGTTCACTTGCCCGGGCACTTTTGTTCGGCCACCTTGTCCAGCACTCTTCAGAGATGGGGTTGGAAATATATACCTTCTCGAGCTTGACGGATCCAGCGTGGCATGCCTATCAGCAACGAACAAAGGTAGTTTTTTAAAATATGGTATCCCGCTTTTCGGTTCTTCTGATGGGACTTGTAGCCAATGTTCGTCATGCTCAACGATGGCGGAGCGCCGGAAGACACGGATTATGACATGGTCACGCGCGTCCTCGTCCAACGTGGCCTCATTTTTGACGTTCTTACTTCGGGCATTTCTGTCGCTTTTCTGCATGGAGCAGAGTTTCGCGATTCCAAGGTGGGCTGTTACGTCCCGCGACATCAAAATCTATTTTAATGAAGGGCAGATGTTTTCTTTCGTCCTCGAGGAACGATTTGCTCTCAACAGTCGCGAGTCCTTTCCAGCTTCGTTTTGGAACGCCGTACAGGATAGCGCTACGGAACTCGGAATCAATTTGGGGAACCGAGTTTCGCAAGTGCCTCTCGCGCCTCTACACGTCACGCCGTCGACCACGAATAGCCTAGATCGATTTCTCACAGACGTTCTCGACTATCTCGTCGTGGATTCTCCCGAAATCCCTCCGCTGTTCTGGGAACTCACATCACTGTTTTTCCTGCATATCATGATTCTCCCGACTCTTCCGGTTCCAGGAAGAGCCCGCCAGCGTGTAGACTTGAACGAAGACCTCGTGGCCACGCTCGTTGAAACTTTTTTCCCTAAAATCAATTCCATCATGGCATCTTTTGTATCGAAGACCAATTACTTTGTCGATGTTGACGGCAAGGTATTCACTGCGATTCTTCGATATACAATATTCTATGGCCAACCTCAATCAAGTGTACTCACGGAACTCGCGGGACTGGAGATTTCTTCTCGGCTGGAGACAGTTTGGAGGTCGGCGAATGCGCCGCCACCGGACTTCATGAAGCTCTTGGTCAGCTTTCGAAATAACCACGGTCCCGAAACATTTTCCGCAGTCCCAGATGAAGAGGTCACGCCATTCAGACTCCTCCCGTTTCGCAATCAGGTCTTTGATGAAGAACTTGCCACTGTACGTGTCACGGTCTCAGATCAAGACCAGGTCTCGTCCGCCGCCATTTTGGAATTTAGTCAGGGTATTCCGTTCTCAGATACGAGGCACTGGCACGCCCAACATCGTACCATCTTGCCCAAACACCTTGGGGGGGAGGGGGTGAAGACCGTTGACAAACGCTTACGCGAAAAGCACTTACGACATAATCAACGCGCCATGGTGTGGATGCAACATCTTGCTGACACACTGACGGGTGCATCTGGGAAAGTCCTGCAACAGATTCTAATCGCCCCTACAGGCCGGAAAGTCTCTGAAATTACTGGTGATTTCCCGATTCGCAAGCCGCAGCGAGACAAAAATGTATGTTGACCGATCATCGTTTACCTACGTCGCTGTTCTAACCGTAATACCTCAGAGGGTCGAGGTAATGGTCCTTACGGACCAGAAAAAGAAGAGCAAGCCCGTCACGCTCTCTAGTAAAGAACGCATCCGCCAGGAGCATGCTCGTGAAAAAAAAGCTAAGGAAGATACCTCGTCCAAGGAGTGGTGGCTAGAACAACATCGCCAAGTGGAAATGATGGCGACCTACGAGGACAAGATGTCCTATCTCCGAGGCTTACTTCGAAACTCTAGGACAGATGCGGGATGGTTATCCGTCGAGATTCGGCTCTATAATCTCCATCTGACAATCCGACAATGGATAGCTGAAGCAGATCCCGAGAACCCTAGCATCCACGATGACTACGTTATATCAATCCTACGTGCGGTCAAGGAGCTGTACACTAACGATTCATTGACGGGAACGACGTTGGGTGTCCTGGCCAGAATCATGATCTCGGTGGGATTCGCAAATTACATTTCCTCATTGGAGGAAGAGGCCTGTCACAGATTGCAACCAGATCGTGATCTGGAGTTCACCTTCATCAAGTTGCTGAAATCCAAGAGTCACAAACCCCTGTATAAATTTATGGCCATCAAGGAGGATCCGGTGATCTGGCAACTCAGGGTCTTCGGTACGTATATGGACCGCAGCATGGACAGTGCTCCGGATCCTCGGGTAGCCTTCCAACCAGATGCATGGCAACGTGAGGTACTCGATTGCGTGGACAACCCTAAGAGTTCCATCTTGGTCGTAGGTGAGGGTGCCTTCAGTGTCAATGTCATCCTTTGTTAAGTCGAGATATGAATTACAGCACCAACGAGCGCTGGGAAAACATTCATATCTTTCTACGCAATGGAGAAGGTGCTTCGTGAATCTGACGACGGAATCCTTGTATATGTGACCCCGACTAAGGCCCTGGTGAATCAAGTTGCGGCAGAGGTATACGCACGGTTCCACAAGGAAGTTGATGGACGTGAGTAGGCCCCGACGTAGCAGAAGAGCGTTTCATTGACAGCGGCAGGTCCATGCTGGTGCATATTTACGAGGGACGAACGTGTGCATAATCCCCAGAGATGTCAAATCCTCGTTACTGTACCAGGGGTGTTGGCGATTATGCTTCTTTCTCCACCTTTGGCAAGAACATGGGCGTCGCGAATCAGGCGGTAAGACCTCTGCAGAATGCCGTTATCCCCTTTTTTAACAACCAGCCAAAGGATCATACTTGACGAGATCCACACGATTGGTCGCTACGAAGCTGGGATGGCCTGGGAACAGATTATCTTATTGGCTCCTTGTCCCATAATGTCCGTCGCTCATAGAATTCTGGATAATGTGCGACCTCTGACATTTCTTGACGCAGCGGACTCTCCGCAACTATCGGCGAGCCAGAGAAATTCAATGCGTGGCTTGAGAGCGTCCAGAAAGCAAAGGGCTTTGAGCACAAGTTCATCCATCATCCCCATCGCTATTCGCACCTACGGAAGTTTGCTTTCTTCCCTCAGCTGCTTCACGAACACGAACCTTTCCTCGGGTTAGATAGTGACCGTCTCCCGACTGGAATGATGCGCTTTATTCACCCAGTATCTACGCTCTCCTTCGCGGGAATCATGCCTCCTGATCTGTCCCTGGAAGCCCTAGATTTGCTCCGTTTGTACCAAGTTTTCAAGACTCAAAACATTAGCGACACGGAACAACTCGATCCAACCACCTTCTTTTCTCGCGATACGTTCATCCGGCAAAGGGACGTGTTGCGATATGAGGCTGACATTAAGAATACTTTGTCCCGTTTGGTCACCGCACACGATGCCCTTGACCCGTCTTCTCAATTGCAGCAAGTCGTTCAAGAACTTCAGGACCCAATTATCAAGCAGATACCTAGGTCGCGGCTCAATACCTCACCGGATCGTTCCGCGTTCTTGTCTGGTCTTATTCACCTGCTGTCCGTCATGCAGGCAACTGATAGCCTCGTACGCCCTCTTTTTGACACCCTGTTCGCTCCGTGGTCAGTGATGACATGCTGTTTAGCCCGCACTTCTGTTCAACTTCGATCATCATGAGTGTTTGGTGATGGTTTCTCACGTTCTCGAAGTGCTTGAAAAGGCAGAACAAATCTGGAGGGAGCGAAGCCCCGAATGGAAGCGCAAAGTGAACCAATGGGAAGCTTGGAAGGCGCATCAGAAGAACAGGGAACGAACTTCGCGGAAGGTGGCAGCTCGGAAGAGAGACCCAGATGATGAGGTTCTTCACTCTTGGGAAAGTTATTTCGATCCGCAAGATCCTTCCCCGCAATTCTCCTTTGCTGTTACCTCTGTATATCCAAAGAAAGATATCCTCGCGCTCATAGACAAGCTGAATTGGGTCTTGGCTCCCGAAGACAAGTTTCTCTGGAGGGCATTGCGAAGAGGAATAGCCGTTCATCATAGCGGGTTGAATAAGTCCTATCGTATTCTCGTGGAGCGGTGCGCCCCATCATCCAGTCCAATGACCAGAAGTTAACGGTTTTGTAACACTATCCCAGACTTTTTCGTGTTGGCTTCCTTCGAGTCGTCATCGCAACAAGTATGTTATCGTACCATCGAAATGGGCTGAGGCAATAACCCATTCACTCTCCTAAGGTACCCTGGCACTGGGGATTAACGCACCAACCAAGTCATCCGTTTTCTGTGGGGATTCCCCTTACCTTACAGCACTTACGGTCGGTCGTCTACTCTTGCCTCGCAAAACGACATTCCTGACCAGAAGAGAGCAGTTCCGTCAATGCGCCGGAAGAGCAGGACGTCGCGGCTTTGACTTGCTGGGTCGAGTTATCTTCTACGGAATACCCCTGGACCGCATCAATCGGATCCTTCTATCAAGCCTTCCGCGTCCCGCTGGGATGTTTCCACTCTCATCGACGATGGTATTACGTTTGTTCAGCCTCCTGGAAGGTTCAGGTTATGATCCTTATGCGGTCCGCGCTATCAACAGCATCCTCCGACTTCCACACATCAGTTTCGGTTCTGACGTCGGAAAAAGTCAGCTCTTGCACCACCTCAGGTTCAGCATTGATTATCTACGTCGCGTCCACCTTCTGACCCGAGAGGGAAAGCCTGTCAATCTGTTTTTGGTCGCATCGCATCTCTATTACATGGAACCGAGCAATTTTGCGATAGCTGTCCTTCTCCAGAATGGTGTTATCCATGACATTTGTTCCCAGGCCAGTTCTGTCCAGGCGGAACGAGATCTTATGGCCCTCTTGTGCCACCTCTTTGGCCGTAGATACCTTCGTGAGGCTTATGCGACAACTAGCAACATTCGCAATCTCATAGAAAAAGGACCTTCCCGCGTAGTGCTAGCGCCCTTACGTCCCAAAGCTCGTGCTGTACTACGGGCGCACCAGAAGGAGACGCTCGACATATTTAGCGCATACGCAATAGCATTCTCGTCGCAGCACGTGGACGAACTAGGGCTTGATAATCAGTTACCGCTTAGTGGGAGCATCATCGGACCTTCCGACACACCCAGCCGCCCACAGACGGCCCTCTTTGCTCACCTCATCGAGACGGCCATGAAGCCCAAGGCTCGCTCACTCTTCGTTGCCACCTCGGGCCACGGAGACGTGTTCGGCGATGTCGGAGAACTCGTTCGCACAGTACGACACGGCGTTCATCTGAATGAGCACGCCATTCCGACGGTCGAGGATATCCTGAATCCCGAGCTACCACTCAACGCATACCTGTACGACTTTTTCATTCATGGCCAAGTCGATGCCCTCGTGAACATGAACGGCATTCGCCGCGGTGACGTGTGGTACTCCCTCAAGGCGTTCCACCTCGTTTTGACGACTATCCGAGG
>Ga0307510_10007871_pt1 | contig 12696 bp, 6 predicted proteins | sample 12_EM_MG_FD_207224 | JGI IMG/M metagenome (GOLD analysis project Ga0307510, IMG submission 207224) | Populus trichocarpa ectomycorrhiza microbial communities from riparian zone in the Pacific Northwest, United States - 12_EM | ecosystem: Host-associated > Plants > Roots > Unclassified | place... | reverse complement strand
TTGCCTAAATATAGCCAACCAATAAATTTATTTGTTTTCAAATTTTTTTTTCTTTTCTCTCAAACCCAGGGGATTAAAAAACAGACAAAATGAACTATGGTCTTAAACAAGAATTCTAAATATTTTGAGATTGGCTACATATTTTATATTGTGATCTTTTGTCTTTTAATTTTGTCTTTTTATTATAATTTTAAACTTTATCCCATCAAATTATGTCATTAAAAGATTAACTTAAAAAAAAAGTTTGGGGATAAAATTAAAAAACAAATTGACAAAAATAATAAAAAAATATGGCTAGCTACTTCAATGCTTATATGAACATTGAATCTTATCGGGAAAAAACCAAGTTCTTTTAGTAGTTTGTACTACTTTTATCATCCGCACTACATGACGAGTAGGATCTCAAGTTAATTTTGAAAATAATAAAATAATATGTTAATGTTGTAGATGCATTTTAAAATATTATGATTTTTTAAATTAAAAACATAAAACATATTGTTTACATTGCGGGTACAAACGTTTGAGAAAATAATATGTATGGATATGTTTTCATGTGTTATGTTTTTTAAATTAATAAATAAAGCGAAGTAGTTTATGCTTGTCACACCATGATGTTGACCACTCTCTAAATTTCTAAAATTAAAAAAAATAAATAAAAAAGATTGGAGTCGCACCTAGTAATTTAAAAGAATTAGAAATCTTAAAAATTAGTACTAGTTTTAGAGATTTGGTTAAGAAATTTGTTATGCTTGAGATAAAAACAATATCATCCTTACTGTATTTTTTTAGAAAATATTACCTTATGTAATTTGTTTTTCAAATTTATCTTTTATCTTTTTTATTGTCTTTAATTACCCTAATTATTTTTAGTTTATTTTAAATTTATATATTGATTTATTTATAAATATTTGAGAAAAAATCAACTTCGGTCTACCTTAATAGGAATATCACTGATTTGGTTATTTGAAAAAAAAAATCTTAGATAGCCGTTAATTTTAAAATTTAAAAAATTAATTGAGATTCATGTATATAAGCTGCCGAATTTAATTAAAAAAAAATATTTTTGACATCGGTTCTTTTTTTAAAATGAGACTCGACGATTTGATTATTCATTAAAAATTTGACATCATATACGAAATTGAGAGGACAAAAAAGTGAGGTTGCCTCAGTTGGAGGTTGAGCTGGGTCTGTGGTGGCGGATTTAAGGGGGTTTGGCTGTCTGTGATGGAGGTTGCGATTGTCTGCGATGGATATTGGTGGGTAAAGTGGCGGTTGATATTCGGCTGAGATGGGGGGAATTGATTGATGAGAGGTTACATGTCACATTAATGGAGGCTGAAAAATTTTGTTGTGGAGAGGGAGATTGGGGAAGAATATAGTAATGGTGGCAGTGAGGTTTTGTTGGTTGGAATGTGAAAATGATGGATTTGCCTAGGTAGTGGGTTTGGTTTGACTCGTGGAATGGAGGATACAGTATCTCCTGGGTCTGTGGTGAGGTTTTGGATCCATGGGTTGCTATTTTGATAGAGCTTTGGCCAGTGAAGGAGAAGGATGTCTGAGTTTTGGCTGAATATAGAGGATTGAGAGTAATGGACAGAAGGTCTATGCTGTGGAGATGGGACGATGACGGGGGAAGAAGGAGAAGCTTTCCTGGGTGGTGGGTTGTTAGTGATGGTTCACGGTGGGGATATGAAGGCTAATGAAGCTGGTGGAGGTTGATGAATTGAAGGCTGTGACAATGGGGTTTCTGGACAATGGTCATCTTATTAGAGAAGATGAAAGTAGTAGATGGGTCAGGTGAAGTAGAACGTGGTGCGCGTATTGTCGTTCCTGTGAATTGCTACTCGAAATGGGGGGAAAAGAGAATGGATGGGCTTGTGAGAATAATTCTTGGACTTAATCTGAGGGATTGATTGAAGATTTGAGAAGATTTGTAAATGAAGAATTGGGTTTAATTACTGGATGAACTTGGCTGGAAATTGCGTTTGAGGATTTGTAATTGGATTCTGAGTTTAATTGCTTGATTTGGGTTGATTCAATTGGACTTAATTGAACTAAAATATGAATTAAATGGGCTGAATTAAATTAAGTCAATTCAATTAGACTCAATTGGAATTAATTGAACTCAATTATTTGGATTGAAAAAGAATAGGGCCGAAAAAAAGTTAATTAATTTGCCCCTGAATATTTTCTCTTCTTCATTATAGTCTTTGGATTTTGAGTTTTTCCAATATCATTCGATATTCAATTAGGGTTTTAAATCTTGGATTTTCTTTCAATTTAATCCTCAATAGCCATTTTTTAATTTTAGTCTTTGGTTTTCTAAAAATTAGGTCACCCGGGTGACAAAATTATATTCATGTTTTTGGATTCTAAAAACCTAATTTTCAGTTCATTTTTTTCTAAAAACACCTTCAAAACACAATTAAAATCTCAAAAAACCACTTAACATAGCCAAAAAAACCCCAAAATCATTCTCAAAAACAAAAAGCAATCAAATTAAAATAAAAAAAAATAGACCTTAATCTATTTTTTCCCATCATGTTGGGAAAAGACACTTCCACTTAACTCTTATTAAAAATAAAAACTTATTGACACAAAGATTGTTCTTTTTATCAACCTGAATATTTTTAATTAACAACTTTTTTGTTTTCCAATAAGGGTGTGTTTGTTTCCCGGAAAGTTATTTTTGGAAAAAAACTTCAAAATTTTCTTGTGTTTGTTTGCAATTAGAAAAGTTGATCAACGGAAAACACTTTCTGATCAATGGAAAACACTTTCCTGTCAAAGGAAAATTTGGCTTGATTTTCAGGAAAGTGTTTTCTTTTATTTTGGACGGAAAACACTTTTCTAGAAGTTGTGAAAAATTTAGAAATATCATATTATTTATAGATTGTGTCAATTTGGTCCTCAAACTTTTGATTGCTATATATTTTGTTTAAATCTTTTTTTTTAATTTCATCCCTTAAAATTTGATTTTTATATTAAATTTGGTCCTTATTTTTATAATTGTTATTTACTTTTATCTTATCATTTTTTTAATTGAAATTTTTTATCTATCAAATTTGGTCCTCATTCTTTTGATTATTACTTATTTTATTTAAAATAAATTATGAAATTATTATTATTATTATTTTAATTTCATCATCTTTCAATTTTTTTATCTGTTAGATTTGATCTCTATTATTTTTATTATTATTTATTTTATTTGAGATAATTTATGAGATTATATTTTTTTCAATTCCATTCTCATTCAACTTTCTAAATTGTAAGATTTGTTCCTTATTATTTTAATAAACTTGAAAAAAAACATAAATAACCTATTTTCCAGCTCATTTTCCATAACATAACCAGACACTGGAAAGTGTTTTCCAACTTATTTTCCATGACAATATCAAACATCGAAAAATAATTTATTTTTCTGGAATTCACTTCCCAAGAAAACCATTTAAAAAAAAAAAACTATTTTCCTGCAAACAAACGGGACCTAAGTTTCTCTCTTTTTTATCAAACACATAGACTAATAAATAAATAAAATAAACTTGTACACCCAAATGAAAATTCTAAAAACTTTGAGATTGACCACATATTTTCTTTGTATTTTGCATTGTGGTCCTCTCATTTTAAATTTTATTTTTCTACTATAATTTAAACTTTATCTCATGGAGTGCGGTCACAAAAGGATTATATTAAAAAAAATAAGGATGAAATTAAATTAAAAAAAGAAGAAGGAGGAAACAAATATTTTAGTGTTTCAATTGTAACCAGGTAATTGACCCGCACTTTGTTACAGGTCAGATCAAAAGGAGTTTCAAGCATAAAAAAATATGCAAATGTTGCTAATTTATTTTCTATTTGGAAGTAAAATTTTGAATATAAACTAAAAAAATTAATGTAGACAAAGTAAATTATTTTTTAAATATCAATACAATGACATCTTTGATCACTCAGTCCAGCCCAAACCAACTCATTAAACCAATAACCAGAGTCATAGAATCACCTTGGCTTCATAGTATCATGTTTTTTAAAATATTTTTATTTAATTATATGAAAATAAAAATATATACTATCATAAAAGGCAACTAGATGGTTGTAAGACAAAAAAAAAACTTGTTAATATCATAAAAAGACTATCATATTCTTATTTAAAAAACTAGGTGACAGGTTGATTGCAATGACAAGAGACTTGTCGCCTATTGGGCTGCTGTATAGAATCTAGCAACCACCGTGGTGGTTGAACAATCAAAAAGTTAATCTAAAAAATATTTTTTTCATCATTTTTAACCTAAAAACAGTTCAAAAAAATACAAAACATTCATATATCACCTATCAGCCCCAATATACTCTAAAATCACTCAAATAAAACAAAAATCATCTAAATAAAAAAAAATCTAAACAAATCCCGATCTACTTTTTTAGACATACTTGTAGAGGACGTACACTACCATCGAACATCAAACTTTTTATGTTGAATGAAAGACTTTAACATCAAGATTTGTCATTTTTGTCACTAAAATGTAATCAACATATAATTTTCTCTTTTCTCTTTTAAATTTAAAGATTAAAAAATAAATAAAATAAAATTTTAAATTAAAATGAAAATTCTAAAAGCTCTAAGATTGATCACATAATTTTTTGTGTTTTATATTATGTTCCCCTCACTTTAATTAATCTTACTATAATTTAAAACTTTGTCTCTGATAAATCCCGGACACTCAGAGATAGAATCTTCTAATAACATAGTGCAATCTTGTGCAAAACAGATAATAATAATAATAATAATATGGTGCGATCTGCTGCCCAGAATAATGTTCCCATGTTTTAAAAAGGACCACACCATTGTTGAAAAATCTGTCATTCACACTATTCGTATTCCTATTTGCTAGAAAGAAAGAGAAACCTATTACCGTATTACGTGTCATCCCCCCTTGATAAAAAAATCAGGCGTGGGGCTAGATTTCCTGGACCGAGCGCATCTAGGCTTGTTTTTTTTAATTAAATCTAGGGCATATTGAGGTGGCCCATCAACGCCATTTTGTTTTTACCTCGTTTCTATTTAAATATTTATTTATGTATTCTTTCTTATTTCTTGTTTCGTCTTTCATCTTTTTATATATTTTTTAATTGCTTGATACCCTAAAAAAATTAGTTTTATTTGTATTAATTATTTTTTTATTTTAAATATTTATATGAATTAGCCGCATTTCTATAAAGATTTTATAAGAACAGAAAATCATTTGTATATTAGCAATATTTAATAAATGAAAATATTTAAAATAAAAAAGATAATTGATGTAAAATATTTATAAGTGTATTTATATTGTATTTTTATTATGAAGATTAGCTTGCCGCTTTACTATTTATTTAGTGTTAATAATTTTATTTATTTATAAATTTATATATTTTTTAGTTTATTTTATGAAGCATAAATAATATCCTTTTATTTTTAATTTTAAAAAATTATGATACATGAAAACATATTCATAATTTCTTTTTTAAAAAACTTGACTTGAAATATTACTCGCAGCATAAACAACGTATTAACGCAAACAATATATTTATGTTTTTTAATTAAAAAAATTATGATATTTAAAAATACATCCATAATATTAACACGTTCTTTTATTATATTTGAAATTAACTTAAAAATTTTACCTAGATCATAAATACCAAAATAAAACAAAAAACATAACCTAATACCAAACAAACCCTAAAATCCCTATTTTTATAGGGTGTTTAGAAATGAGATAGAGATTGTTTTTTAAAAAATTCTTTTATTTAAAAATATATCAAAATAATTTTTTTTTATATTTTAAAATTTATTTTTGACATTTACACATTAAAATAATATAAAAATATATATATAAAAAATTTAATTTTAAATTTTTTTATTTGAGTAAACTTCCAAATAAGGGGGCTTCATCTTTGAAGTCAAAACCGAAAAACCCTAAAGTCAAAACCCCCGTAAACAACAACAATTTTTTTTTTTCTTATCTAAAATAACACTCACTAGCAGACCTTCCCGCCTCCCCTGACTCCTCGTCTTCCCTTCACAAATTTATTATGACATAGGAGGAAGTAGTGAACTGAAATGCTTGTTAGGAGGAGGGATGCAGAAGTTGCTACAAAGATACCCTTCAAGCCCCCCCCTCCTCTGCACTCCTGTTTCTACTAGTTTTTTTCTCTTCAAAAACAAACCCTACCCTTCTTTTTCAATGCCAACTGCTACTAATTTCTGCACCAGTACTTCCTTTTTAGCTGCCTTTGTAGCCAAGAAACTCACTATCACACCCACACTGACCTCTCGCTTCTATTCGACTACCTACTGTACTTGTCGTAGCGCTGTTGGGTATAAAACAACTAACCCATTAAGGGCATGGGTGGTGGCACGGCCGGCGTGGCATTGCACGGTGGCTAGTGGGCAGGAAGGGCCTTTTGGGACCGCTGCGGCGGCGGCGGATGCTGAAGGTGTGAGGAGTAGTGGTGATGGAGAAGAGGAAGGAAAAGGTGAAAAGAGTGAAAAGGGGGCGGAAGAAAAGGCGGCGAGGTTGAGTAGGAGGCAGAAGAGGACGGGTGGTGATATGGAGGGGAATGCTGATTTGCTGACAATTCCTGGTGTAGGGCCAAAGAATTTGAGAAAATTGGTGGAGAAAGGGTTTACAGGAATGGCCGAGCTTAAGCAGTTTTATAAGGATAAGGTAATGGTATTTTTTTTTTGAGTTGTTGATTTTGGTGTTATCGTGTAAAAATGTGGTTGTTTTGTAACTATTTTCTTGGGGGTTTTCAATTTGTGGTTTGTTTGTTGTGTTTTAAGTGTTTGTTCGGTGGGCTTTTGGTTAGATTGAGGAAAGTTGGAATGGGGTCTTGGTTTTGTTGATGCAAACCAACTCCTTTGGGTGCTGATCTTGCTGAGTACCAGTAGCTTTAGAATTTTATAACTATAGGAGTGAAAGATTCATCAGAAACATGTCCTAATTGAGCTCAATGATCGTCATTGGTCCCATATTTTAACAGCTATGGAGTTGAACAAACAATTTAAGAGATTAAATTTCACTGTCATGTTTTGATGAGAACAGAGGAAATCCTGTTTGCTATATACTAACCGCTGCAAACTGCAATTTAATATTAAAGGTGATCTCTTATGCCTGTTGTATCCAAATTGGCTAGTGCCCAAAACTCTATAATCATGGATTCCAATAAATAGCTCTACAGAGAAGGTTTAATTCTATGTTTGATGTGAATGGAGGAAATTTCACTGGGTGGTTGGATATAGTGTTTCCTTTTTCTCCCCCCTGTTTTTTGTATACCAAGTTACTAACAGGAATTCTGGTTCACCTGTTGTAGTTTCTTGGAAAATCCAGTGAGACAATGGTTGAGTATTTACAGAGTTCTGTGGGAATTATTCACAAAAATCATGCTGAGAGCATAACTTCTTTCATCCAAGAGAGTGTGGATGAAGAGTTAAAGGTTTTAAATCCAGATGCAAGGCCCAAACCTAAGAAGCGACTCACATTTTGTGTCGAGGGAAATATCAGTGTTGGAAAGACAACATTTCTTAAGAGAATAGTTAGTGATACAATTGAGCTGCGAGATCTTGTTGAGGTGGTGCCTGAACCCATTGATAAGTGGCAGGATGTTGGGCCTGACCACTTTAATATACTTGATGCTTTCTATGCTGACCCATCAAGGTATGCTTATACCTTCCAGAATTATGTTTTTGTCACAAGGGTTATGCAGGAAAGAGAATCATCTGATGGGTTGAAGCCACTCAGGTTGATGGAAAGAAGTGTTTTCAGTGACAGAATGGTAAGCATCCTTTAAATCACAGCTTTAAAGTTGGCAAATAGTTATAGACTAATGTATTTCATTTTTACGCTGGTTTTCTTACATCACTAGTGATCTGATTAAAGGACTTTGGATTTTTGTTTAAGTTTGAGCATGATCAAACATGGATTTAAAACCTTGCAGCTCTTTCTCATTTGGTTGATCCCATGCGAGAGGAACAAAACCCTGATTTAAGTGTTTCAAGGCTGATGCATTTTATTCTCACTTTTACTTGATAAAGGTCTTTGTACGAGCTGTGCATGAGGCAAAGTGGATGAATGAAATGGAGATCAGCATTTACGACTCATGGTTTGATCCAGTTGTCTCAGTTTTGCCGGGGCTTATTCCTGATGCTTTCATCTACCTTAGAGCAAGCCCTGATACTTGTCACAAGAGAATGATGCATAGGAAAAGGGCAGAAGAAGGGGGAGTCAGCCTAGATTATCTTTGTGATCTGCATGAGAAACATGAGAGCTGGCTTTTCCCATTTGAAAGTGGTAATCATGGGGTGCTTTCTGTGAGTAAGCTTCCACTAAATCTGGATAATTCACTACATCCTGATATAAAAAACAGGGTGTTTTATTTGGAAGGCGATCATATGCATTCAAGTATTCAAAAGGTATCAAAAGCTTATCTTTTCCTTTGAGATTCATATGATTAAAAAGAAACCCTGGCTTAAAAAGCTTTTGTTCTGAGCAGGTCCCTGCTTTGATTCTTGATTGCGAAGCCAACATTGATTTTAGCAGGGATGTTGAAGCTAAGGAGAAGTAAGATAGCAATCACTTAAATGTCTTATCTTATGAGCAGAGAAATATGGATTTTATCTCATTTTACAACTGTCACACTCACCATTATACATATGATGTTTTAGATAGAGTATAAAAATTAATTAGAAGGAATGATGATGAATTAAAACAAGGAGAATAGACATCCCCTCTAATGTGGGAAATGTCAAAAAACCCTTTAGAATGGGCATTTCCCCCCTAATGTGGGAAATGTCAAAAAACCCTTTAGAATGGGCATTTCCCCTCTAATGTGGGAAATGTCAAAAAACCCCTTAGAATGGGCATCATGCAATATAGGAACAATAATGAATTAACTTTGAAGGGCATTGGATAAAATAAAATAACTTATCCTGCAAAGTTGCTGTGAAAATAGAGTTGAGCTCCAATTAAGAAACCCCAGACAACTGCAAATTGTGGCTTACCACTACTAAGTGTTAACAATTCTTCCTTCTCTGTAAGAATACAGCAAACACACCTACACAAGTCTTCCCATACACTCAATTTCAGTTTCTTGGCCAAATCTTTTTGAAGCTGGCTGTATTAGCTTTTATCTTCCTAATTAGTTGTTGCACAAGCATGGATCCCAAAATTGTAAGTTCACTGATAATCTTCTTTCTCATATGTCGAGTCTTCAAACATATAGTACAAGCAAGAAGAGCACTTAACATTGCACTCTACAGCTAACACACACTCTTGTGCATGTATACAAAAAAATGAAGACATGTTGATTTTTCATGGGTAGAATATTGACGAGAAGTCTATAAATATAGTTGTTATAATTAGAATTATACTGTTACCTCGTGGTCTGTAGCCCATATGAAAAATGTAGGATGTACCTCCAACTTGGATGGATTCTGCAATCCGTGAGGAAAATCAAACTGCTCTTGTTTCCAGAATGAAGGGTTATCAGTAGCTGTGCTGAAAATTGTTATACATACTTCGATTCATAAAGCCCCATGTGCTGCTGGACTAATTTGTTTAACAATTTCCTTTGTGAAGCTATGCGCGCCAAGTTGCTGAGTTCTTTAAACATGTGAAGCAAATGAAGGAAGTTTCATCAACAAAAGCTGATGAAGGTGGTGTTAACCAGCAAAACGTCATACTTCCTCATGAAGGTGGGTTGATTTTACCAAATGGAACACGCTTCCCTGAGCATGCTCTCAAATCCTTAGATTTTTCTCGAGCCATGTCACTCCTGTCTGATCAGTGATTGTCTGACTGGCCTTCTTTTTTCCTGACCCAAGGATCATGTAAGGGGATACCTGTGTGCCTGTCTGACATGTCTGTGGATGCTGTGCCTGGTTCCTTTGCGTGTAAAAATGTTTTTAACCATTAGGATTTAGAGATGTAGAGATGGTTGTAAGATTGTTGAAGGCTAGAAGCTTTATTTTTCGTTAAAATGCTTCAAGTTCAGAAGGTATTATGGTTAATTTATAATGCTCAACTTCAGTCGTTCTTTAACTACAAGAAGTGAAGGTAATTCAGGCATTTGAGGAGATTGCCAAAAGAATTGTGGCTATATGCCTTTATTAACGTAGACATGTATGTGTTTTGGGTCGCCAGGTGATACGTGCCAAGATGTCCCGAAGGATGTTTTTTTCCAACTTACGTGGTATTTTGGGAGGCAATTTATCAATAATCAAATTCTACATTTTAGACATTTCTATTCTGGATAACATGGCGTCCTGAGATAGCCATGTTATATGCTCAGCCCAGATATGAAAAATCCATCTATTTAGGATGTGGATAACCATGTTATATTTTAATTTATTATTCAAATTTATTCGACATGCTGGCAAGTTTAAATTGCTGACACATTCGATCTCTGGGAAAATTATACCAGAACAGACAAGATCCCATGATCCCCGGTTCCTTGAAGACATTCAGAGGCATTGAAAAACCAAGCTGTCACTTGAACGTTAAGCACATATTCTTACGTGGGAGTATCCTTGTGTATGCGTGTGTAACTGAGATTGGAAATTTTTTTTTAATTTTTTTTTTGAGATTATCTTATTATCATTTAATATTTGTTTTATTGTCGAATAAAATTATTAAAACCTTTTAAAAATATTAAATGAATATCTTTTCATAATATTTACAAGGGTTTTTTTTAATTAGTTATTTTTGTTAATTTTTTTTATATAATTATATTATTAAATTAACTTAACTTATTGTGAATTCAATCGAATAATTAACTCAGGTTCCGAATTTTTTTCCTTTTTCCTGAACATCTTTTGTAATGTTAAAAAGACTCAGCACAGATCACCTCGCTGGTAGAAATTCTAGTAGAAATCCGAAGACAGGACATGTTAGCGCTTGGAAGGTGACCGTCCTCCACAACAGTTAAAGCTAAGCATAGTTTGAGGCTTGAGTTACAAGGATTATTCTTGGATGGATATTGAACGTCGTCGTTGATTGGGGACTCGGGAACAATTAGTTAATCGAGGGGTTAGCTCAAAATCTTCGAAATCGTTACTGAACTCATCAGCACGCAGAGATGATGCCTGAAGTCACTTACTGGCACAATCTTACCGATTTCCCATGTTCTGTTCTTCTTTGCTTTCAAATTATCGAAGCTGACCTCCTTGTCAGGTCAGATTCATCTTTTGACAGATAATTGTTTCCATATCAGATCCAATGTTTTCTCTTGTGGAGCGAGGATCTAGATGTTGCAGAATGACATTCATTTTGTACCATGTCTCGGAAGTTGTATGGTTCATAAATAGTGTTTAGTAACTTTTTGAAACATGAAAAGGGAAGACAAAAAGGCCAAGTTATTTTTATAGCTTTTATTTTTGAAAATATGCATATTCTCTCTAGAGACACAAATTAGTTTTCTGGAATAATAACCAAACACTATCTAGACGACTCTTTGTCCTCTTGACCTGGAGTACTCCAACGGCTAGAGTTTTGATCTAAACAATTAAGCAATCCCAAAGTGACATAATTAGGACCCTATGGGCAAGCCTGGTTCACTGTCTTAAATGTATGTACATCCACATCAAGTAAAGCAGTCTCTGCAACAGTAAGATTTTCTTTGAAAACTGGTGTCTGAATGGTATTATCATCCTTCACTTTCTTTCCACGAGGAACATATTGTTCAATTGACAGCTCAACAAATTGGACTTTTGGTTTAAAAATATGAGGAATCTGAAATAAATGTAACAGAACTATAGGTTAAGAAGATAAAAGTATTAACAAGAAGGGATACAACCATAGAACTTTCCAACAGGTCTCACCATTCTTGAGCTACAATGGAAACTAAAGCTATTTATCCCCCCATTATGCATGTTCTTCTTTATTGCCCTGCTGTTTGCTTGCTTCCGTATGTAACCCTTCACCTCAGACCCTTCACAAGCTAAAACTAGTTAAACTTTGTCAAGAAAATTTTTCCAGCACTAGGAATATGCAACAAAAGATTAAGAAATATAGACTGAAGCAATACAGCAAAAATGAACACAAGAAAATCTTTTCACCTTGCACTTCCTCTAAAATTGGAGAAAATTATAGTCCTTCAGTTTTGTGGATCCTTAGCTTCTGCTACCACATATTTGGCGATCGTATTCACCAGAAGATAATTAAACTTTCAAGTGTAATGAAATACAAGGCATAAAATTGGAGATTGCAAACCTAGCAATTCATTAGAAAGTTATCAAAGATATGCTGGACAGCTGGCTGTTTTTCTGAACAATTTGCATTTAACATAAGAATTTTCAGATGTCATGGCTACAATTACAACGAACCCAATAAGATTGTCTGTAACTTACATCCTGGAGTCCCAGTCAATGCTAATATTCTCAGTTTCACTGGTATGGCCAACAACTACAAAACAAGACTATTAAATAGAGCATCTCAAACCAGTAACTTATTGCTAGTAACAACAACTAGAAAATAGAGCGATAAACTTCATGAATTGCTACACAGTACGAATAATTTCCTGATGCTTGAGGTCACAATGAACAAACTACCAGTTTCAGCACTAGCATCTGGCTTTTCAGTTACCTTAACAATACTTCTGGGTGTTCAAGTGTTTGGTGTATTTGTCCTCTTGAGTTTTCTCAGGTCTGGTGTAATAAGAAAACAAATA
>Ga0307510_10007870_pt1 | contig 12696 bp, 10 predicted proteins | sample 12_EM_MG_FD_207224 | JGI IMG/M metagenome (GOLD analysis project Ga0307510, IMG submission 207224) | Populus trichocarpa ectomycorrhiza microbial communities from riparian zone in the Pacific Northwest, United States - 12_EM | ecosystem: Host-associated > Plants > Roots > Unclassified | place... | reverse complement strand
AAATGTTTTTCCATCTTTTTTTTTTTTATTTCCTATTTTTTATTTCCTTTCCCAGATTCACAGTTCGACTGAGCTAAGCTCACATTTGGATGGGCTAGGGTTAACATACAAATGGAACGATGCCATTGGTTCCACACGGCCGGAGAGTGTGTGGGCCGCGTTTCGGTTAAGGAATTTCAGTAATTGTGGGAGCGATAAGCTGGAAAGGCGATGGTGAGTTGCTTCAAATCACGGGGCTGGAGAACTCTAACGCTGTGACGGTAATTTACCCCCAGCCACATACTTCTACGCGCGTACTCTACATACTGATGGGCAACTCTCGTCACGCAATCCAAACCTTGTTGATGCCAACCAAGCTGGTTGTGCCTATATAAACCCGTCGCTCCCCACGGCTCAACTTATTGCTCTTTCTCTCTCTCCATCCACACTCAACCACCCCTCTGCTCATCTACGTCTTCATTTCTCGTACACGAACCAACTAAACTCAACAAAAAAAACCAAACACTTTAACTCAACTTCAAAAATGCCTCCAAAAGCTGCTGAGAAGAAGCCCACCACTGCCGGAAAGGCGCCGGCTGGAAAGGCCCCCGAGAAGAAGGTTTGTCTTGATCCCCTCGCTTAACTTGTATGGTCTTTCAAAATGAAACATTTTTCCGATTTTTTTTGGTTTTGAAATCCGCTTTTTTTTTTTTTTACCTGAACCAAACGCGCTTGATCTTTGAGATAGATTTCTAACATTAAGATTTTTGCAGGAGGCTGGAAAGAAGACCGCTGCTGCCAGTGGTGAGAAAAAGAAGCGCACCAAGACCAGAAAGGAGACTTACTCCTCCTACATCTACAAGGGTTTGCCATACCTGGACTTTTCCGATTTCGAATTGAGCCATTTTAACTGATGCGATTCAAAATAGTTTTGAAGCAAGTTCACCCTGACACCGGTATCTCCAACCGTGCCATGTCTATTCTCAACTCCTTTGTCAATGGTCAGTTTTTTTTCCTAGGCTCAATGTCTCCAAAATTTTAATCCTAACTTGAATAGATATCTTCGAGCGTGTTGCTACTGAGGCCTCCAAGCTGGCTGCATACAACAAGAAGTCCACCATCTCCTCCCGCGAGATTCAGACTTCCGTTCGCTTGATCCTCCCCGGTGAACTTGCCAAGCATGCCGTTTCTGAGGGTACTAAGGCTGTTACCAAGTACTCCTCTTCCACCAAATAAATTGTTCAACTAGGCATTCATTAAAAAATGGGAAACCCTTTTACTTCTGGGCTTGCCCTTTCATTTCTTTTCCACTTGCACATGTCGAGGGTACGAGGGGGAAGAGATTTGAAACGTTGGGAGCGGCTCTTTTTTTGTCTAATTATACTTTTTCAAAGTGGGGTCTTTGGCAATCGGTTTTTCTCTTATATCTTTTCGTGGGCATGTTTTGTCTTCAATGTTTTCTCGCTTTTTTTTTCGGGGTCATGCGTTCTGTACATTAACGAAATGCCGGTTACTGGGTTCTTTTGAACTATACTTTGTGCCCCTATGATATCTCCGATTACCACTTTGTACTTGAGCGCTCTTGTGATTTGTTGCAAATTCTAGAGGGATATGGATGGTTACGAGTCCACTCGAGCTTTCTTCCCTTGGACCAAACCTGCTTGCTTTCTTCAAGATTGCTCATTTGCAGGGTTTGTATGCTAGATGGATATGAATGGATTGACGGGATTGGATTGAAATGATAGAAAATCCCCCTTTTTTTTTTTCATGAAAAACCTTAAATATTATAACGAAAAGCGGGCCAGCATTCAAAACTCACAGCCGCCCGGAATTCTCACTTTTGCTCCTGAGACCTGGATCCGGACTCTCCCATTCGGCATTTCATGTCAAGTCACCCATCATTATCATCCAAGAGCCGCTCTACCGCACAGTACAGCAGGTATCATCAAGTACCATATCAGTGGCATTATAGAATGTTTCGGGAAAACCCCCGACATCGTGCGATACGAGGTATACCGGTATCCCAGCGAGACGTTGAAAAACGGAGCGAGGCTCAATCCAAATAATATAACCTTACCAAGTAAGTAGGAATCGCTAAGACCAAACAGGGTTACAGAAACGGTAACGGCAGTTCTCGGAGGGTTACTACTAGTACTGTACGGTAGTTATGATAAAGTTACCTGGTATAGAATTGCAGATCCGGGGATGAATGAATTTTATGGATGGATGGCGGACACGGGACTTTTTGCCTTACCGTTATCGTTCGTAGTTGCCGGTATACCGCATCATCATCTGATCCGCGTGTGCTTGAAGGAAGAAAACCTGGCCCGGGGGCGAGAATGAGATTGGGAGGGCTACGGTAGTAGTAGTAGTAGGGATGTAGGAATAACTGTAGGGGGGCGTAATACGGTACGGGTATCTAATCATCTATGATATCTATTTGTCGAAGGTACCGTATGCCAAGTTCTAAATCATAGTGCCATATAATACTATACTATGTCGGTAATGGTAGTCTAGTCTAGCCTAGTCGTCTTTGATGGATCGCGACCCCCCTACATGCTTCCCGGGAGTACTGCCCTGCCCTCTCTCGACAGTTGATGCCCATTGAAAGCTCTAGGGGGCTTTGTGCCGGGTGAGTTATTACTTGATGCTCAGATAGACTTCTGTCAGGGAAAAGTGAGATCGAGTGATATTCTATGAACACACATTTCTCAAAAGGTAAAAAAAGGAAAGGAAAATAGAAAGGGTTTGACTTGGGGGATTCCTTCTACGCATTTATTTTTCATCATTTTTTTCGGGATATATTGTGATGTTTGCCTAGGTGCGAAAACCGCCATGGGCATTATCGAGCTCAATTAAGATTTTAGGTCAACGCGCGACGCGTTTCCCCCCCCCCCTCCCCACCACACGGCACTACCGTGTCACGGCCACGAGGAACGCGTTGCACCCGGGTGGCTCTGATTTGCTTCCACTCATTCATTTGACTCACCACTCATAGATATATAAGTATATCATACAAAAAAAAGACAAAGAAGATTCTAGAGGAGGAGGGGAAAGAGAAAAAAAATGTTTCCAGGAACTGGGGGGAAACGGTTATTTCCTTTTTTCCGTGTTTTGGATGTTGTAATTACGCTAACGATCCAGTAGCGCTCCTCCACGAACAACGTATTCTCGAAAAGACGCAGGCAGAACTGCCAAAAAACGACGACGACGGGCTGAAGATGTCAGTGGGAATACGAGTACGAGCACAGATACCCCGCCTCCGAGTCGGAGTTCCTCCATTCCCGTTCCTTCAGACAACGACGACGGGGACGAGGACGGGGACGGTTTCGGAGTTGTGGGGATTACCCCCTCCCCCCCGCCACCACCACCGGTAAAGAAATCCTTCATCGGCTTCTCCGTAGAAGCTCGCACGAGCGCTACCGCTGCTGCTTCCACCACCACCTCCCGCCGCCGCAAACAACCAGAGCAGCAGAAAAAGCTGACACAGCTGAAGATCGACCTGGGCCAGCCGCAGCGTGCCACCTGTCAAACCTGCGGAATGTCATACTACCCATGCGCGTCCGACGATGACGCTTTACACAAGCGCTTCCATGCAAAGTCTGTCGGTGGGGTCGACTTCAAGCCTACTATCTTGGACGCTAGGAAGAGTAAGGTTGTCTGGAGAGGGAGGGAGGAGGAGCAGGAGGAGGATTCGTTTGTGCTCGTTGTTGATCGGAAGAGTGCTGCTGTGGAGAGGAGAAAGGCGAGGGAGGTATTGGAGGTTGTGGAGTCGGAACTTTCGGCTGGGGAGATTGAGGAAGGAGTGCTATGGGGGGGCGTTAAAGCAGGAGGAGGGAGTGATGGGGGGGAGAGGTTTAGGGTGCTGTTGTACGTGGTTGGGAAGAAGTGTGTGGGATTGTGTCTTGCTGAGAGGATTCGGAAGGCTTATCGCGTTGTTGGGGATGAGGTTCGGAATGATGTGGCTGGGGAGATGAAGAGTATGGTTTATAGAGGGAGCTCGATTTCGGTTTCGTATGTTCTCCTTTGCTTCTTTCTTTCTCTCCATCTTGTGTATTCTATGTTAATAACAGTTTTGCTCATAGCGAAACTCCCCGTCCTGCTATCCTCGGTATATCCCGTGTATGGGTATGTGCTGACCGCCGTCGTCGAGGGATTGCTACGAGACTGCTGGATTGTGCGCGAGAGCACTTTGTCTACGGGATGAGAATTGAGAAGGATGACGTTGCCTTCAGTCAGCCGACTGAGAGTGGTGGAGCACTTGCTAGGGGGTGGTTCGGAGCGGATAAGGCGCATCATTGGGCGGTTTACGTTGAGGAGGTATGAGTAAGTATACGTCACATGGCATTTTTATGGAGTTCTGGGTCATTGTTTAAGGGCAGTATGCCATTAGAGGGGTGGAATTTGTTAGAGCGAGGGGTTATGGTTTATGACCGTTATGTTACTATCTTTATGCATAGGGATATTCTATGTGGGGATTGGATGGATTGTCTCTGTATGGGTAGATGTGTAATAGGGTTGCGGGTACAAGCAGCGTACAACTTTTACTTTTTGTATTGAGGGTAATGATACTGTCATGATGACCGCAGATGAACTTGGGCCCTTCACTCGGATCGTACCCGTTTGTCTACCCGTTTGTCAGTAACTGTTGATCTGCTGTATAACAGACAGTCGCACCCATACCGGTTCTACGAATATCCCATGTTTGCTTAGTGTAGAGGGGCCGGAGCTACGTAGAGTGAGTATAGACTTGTCCTGATTGATTGGGTTGGGGGTGGGCATACGATCGATCATAGGAGGCGGAATGTTTCGTTCGTATTTGGAACCTAGGAGCCTGTTAGAAATTGCACATGTGCGGCGTGGGAAATCTCAAGATTACCTCCGGGCGCGGTCGGAGCCCTATATGGATCCGGGTGCTTCCATCTCTCCAATGTTTCTTCCGCTTTCTGAAGAATAATCTTTCACGGCCCATAACGTCAGTCCTCCATCCATCCATCCGTCCATCAATACAGGGGCGGAGGGGCGAGCTTCCGTACACTCAATTGTCGAGGCTCATTGATGTCTCGGTTTGCTTCAAACAGCTCCCGGATATTGAGAGCTTGGGATCTCCAGACATCCCTTCGAATGGACCAGTCTAGGGACAACTTAAGGCTGCGGCGGTAAAGGCTCCTGTGGGAAAATAATAATATTAGCCGTGAGATCGGGAAGTAAAGTGACGAAGGATTGAACAAACTCACTTGACTATGGATGTGGTGGTGGCCATGATTAATTTCGTCTCAGTGGTTTTGGCGAGAATTTGCTAATGATGGGGTTCGATGTGAGTTCCCACCGATTCCGCGCTTAGTAATAACGGAAGGATGTCCTGGAAAAGGGATACTTGAGCACTGGTATTGACGAGCAATAAAGTGATCGGACGCCAGAGCATTATTTAGTAGTAGAACTACGCGAAAGGGGTCACCTGACATCTAAATACTTTCTAAATCGCTGCCAAATTAGACTAAGCATCCAGTGTTCGGCCTCGGACCCGAAAAGATTTCTTGGCTTGCAGACGGAATTCTCTCATCGCGCATCTCTGGCTCTCTTGTCCTTTCTCTCTCACTCAAGTCTCCGTGCTCAAAGTTTGCAGTGGAAACAGGAGAGGAAGTCAAAAAAGTGACCGCATACCCTTTTTACCCACTTTTGATATTTTCCACCCCCCCCCCCTCTCCCCTTTCGTTCCCTCGATCCCTTTTTCTTTTGCACCTTCTTCAACACCCCCCACACGCATCACACAGCACACAGGATCTGGCATTTCTTTCCTCTACTTCTTTCGTTTCTAGCTTTCTTTTTACTTTTCAGATATAGATCATGGCTTGTCGTAGATTGGCTATGCGTCGCTTGCCTCTGGCGGTTGCTCCCCGTGCCCCTCGCATGGGCACTGCGGCTCTCTCCGCCACTTCCGTTTCCTCGTATCGCCAAGCTTCGATACGGTCCTTTTCACGGCTATCGCAATACAATGGTGGACTTTTGGGAAGTGCTTCTAGGTTTGTGTCCTTTTCCTTCCGGTTTCTGAATATTATTCTCTTCTGATACTAGGTCGGGTGGCTTACCTCTCTTCCCAATGTCTATAGGAAATCGCAACAGTTTGTTAATGCCTCATCGATCTTTAATGCCCAAGTCCGATCTTATGGTTCGTTCAAAAACAAAACTAGAAATATTCATTTATTAGTCAATATAAACTTCAATATACTGATTTGACATTCTTCCACGATCCGGTTTCGCAGCGGATACGGTTGTCAAGGTTCCTCCAATGGCCGAGTCGATTTCGGAGGGGACATTAAAGCAATTCTCCAAACGTGATTATCTTGTGTGGGCCTTTTAATTAAAAATTTCTACTAACACACTTGTAGAGGTTGGTGACTTTGTGAAGCAGGATGAAGAAATTGCGACCATCGAGACCGATAAAGTGGGTGTTTGCCATGAACGGGCTTTTGGAAAGGGGCTATGGCTGACGGTTTTTAGATCGATGTCGCCGTCAATGCCCCGGAGGCCGGCACAATCATTGAGTTCTTTGTTAAGGAGGAGGACACCGTCACCGTCGGCCAGGAACTCCTCAAGTTGGAGCTCGGGGGAGCTCCAAAGGAAGGCAGTGGAAGCCAGGAGGTGGCCGAAGAGCCGAAGGCACCGGCGGATGCTGCTCCCCAAGAGCCCGGAAGCGAGCAAGCCCCTCCTAATAAACAGCGTGAGGAGGGTGCGCCGGTATCAGAGACAAAGCAAGAATCTGCTCCTTCGTCCCCTCCTCCTCCTGCCCCCGAACCTCCAAAGCAAGCTGAACGGCAGAGACCCAAGGCAGAGCCACCCAAACCTGCCGCCCCCAGCCAAGGAGGGCTCGGCAACCGCGAAGAGAAGCGTGTGAGTAGATACACACGAGGGCAGAATGTTTAGGCAGCTACAAGTTATTGACTCCGCCTAGGTGAAAATGAATCGCATGCGTCTCAGAATTGCGGAGCGCCTAAAACAATCCCAGAACACTGCTGCATCCCTAACAACTTTCAACGAAGTAGACATGTCTGCCCTCGTAGAAATGAGGAAATTGTACAAAGACAAGGTCCTTGACAAGACTGGTATCAAGCTTGGTTTCATGAGCGCATTTACCCGAGCTTGCGTTCTTGCCTCGAGGGATGTTCCGGCCGTTAACGCCTCAATTGAGGGGCCTGACGGTGGTGATACCATTGTGTACCGCGACTATGTCGATGTTAGTGTTGCCGTTGCGACTGAAAAGGGGCTCGTCACCCCCGTCGTACGGAACGCCGAAGCGTTGGACTTTGTGGGAATTGAAAAGGCCATTGCCGAACTGGGCAAGAAGGCGAGGGATGGGAAACTCACCATAGAGGATATGGCGGGTGGAACCTTTACCGTGAGCGCGCCCCCCCTCTGCGGCTACCCTCAGTTTCACTAATGCCACTTTTTATCACTCTTTTTTAGATCTCCAACGGCGGTGTCTTTGGGTATGAACTGTGTTTCCAATAGTGAGAAGCTTGGTTTGCTGATCCGTCGTGATAGCTCCCTTTACGGTACTCCGATCATTAATCTTCCACAAACAGCTGTCTTGGGGCTTCACGCCATCAAAGACAGGCCTGTTGCCGTTAACGGGAAGGTCGAGATAAGACCGGTAAGAACAGCCGTCTTAAGATTCCTTGAACACATACTAATAGCGCCAACAGATGATGTTCCTTGCCCTCACCTACGATCACCGTCTCCTCGACGGCCGCGAGGCGGTCACCTTCTTGGTAAAGGTCAAGGATTACATTGAGGATCCCCGTCGCATGTTGTTAGGCGTTTAATTTTGCCACGTGGTTCCTCCCCTCTGGCTCCTATCCCAAGTAGTCTCCTTTCTCCACTCGTGCGCTCCTAGTCTCTCGCATCGTCACCACATTATTGCCACACTGTCGCTTGCCTTTTTTTCTTTTCTTTTTCTCTTTTTTTTCCGCTGAATTCCCGGCACTTTGTATTTAAAACATTTTGCTTCATTGAGTGAATTAGTGTCCACTTGCGAAAAAAAATTACATGGAGGGTTACTTGCGAGTGATTTTTTGTGGCTTAATAGTTGTAAATCTCGGGTTAATACGGTGATCGGCTGTGATAGGCTGCTCTACCGGAAAAACGTCGAAAGTGGGGTGACACGATCCCTTCATCTGTACCAAATTTCGCTCACTTTTAGCTTAATTCAATATTTATCCTAGGTGGACAGTACCCAACCGGCAGTAAGCAAGGCCATTACCCCAATTAGACTAGTTCAAGCATTGCCTAGTGTACCAAAGCAATAGGCTCAGAGAGAATGGGCCTACTATCAATACCCTTTGGAGTTATGAGATGGAATAGGTTACGATGCTTAGGTACCGGTACTCGAGTACTATGACCAAACGCCAATAATGATCCGCGTGTAATGCTGAACTCGGAGGCTGCCAGCTGACCAATGCGAATTCGCACCCCCTATGCTTGGGTTTTGTGCTAGTACCGTCTGTACGAGTACTCGTACAGCAGAGTAGTCTACCAGCCACCCTTTTCTGGTATCGCAAGCGAGGTGGCGCGCTCATAATGTGTCACTCGATATGAGTCTACGAGAGCCTTACTCTGGGGGTTTGGAAGGACTGTGCATGGTTTGGAGAAACAATTTTTGCATTGTCGTGGGATGCGGTAAGGAATCCGTTGTGTTAGGGCAGAATTGAAGTTGCGTGGTCCAATTAGGCGTGACTCGAGTGTCAGAGGGTTTGTGGTAGAGTTCGTCCCCAGATCCTCCCTTTTCTTCCCTTCATCACACTCCCTCCGTCCACAAGCTCTTTCCCGACTGAGAGGTTTTTCTTTTACAGAAAAAATACATAAAAAACTAAAATCACGCTTGCCCGACCGATAAATCATTCACAAAGACATCTTTGCAAGTGTTCTGGTAAGTTTTTCATCCGGTTTATTATATTCTTCAGTGCTCCATTTCCAGCCATCTTTCGTCATCAATTAACCAAGACCAAGAGCGCGACTCAAGTTTCCAGCGCGTCACCCCGTCTCTTCTGCCTTAGCAACCTCACTCTCTGCACGCGGCTTCGTCAAATACTTGAGCTTTGCAACAAACGAATTTCTTTCTTTAACAGTTAACGAATATATTTTTCACAAGATGGGTATTAAAGGTGACTGCTCCAGGCAAACACACTTTATCTATAGTCACCAGCTAACACGGGGTGTCAAGGCCTCTTCCACCTCCTCCAAGACAACGCACCACTCGCCATAAAAGAAGGCGAAATAAAACAACACTTTGGCCGAAAAATTGCCATCGATGCCTCAATGAGCATCTATAGCTTCCTGGTAGCCGTTCGGTCGGAGGGGCAGCAGCTAACTTCCGAAACGGGCGAAACGACCTCGCACCTGATGGGGCTCTTCTACCGCACCCTGCGCATGGTGGACAACGGGATAAAACCGGTCTACGTCTTCGACGGGCGCCCGCCGACCCTAAAGTCCGGCGAACTCGCCAAGCGTAGCGCGCGCAAAGCTGAGGCCACAGCAGCGCACGAGGAGGCGAAGGAAGTCGGCACGGCGGAGGAGGTGGAAAAGTTCTCGCGGAGAACGGTGCGCGTGACGAAGGAGATCAATGACGAGTGCAAGCGCCTGCTGACGTGCATGGGGATACCTTTTGTGGAGGCGCCGTGCGAAGCGGAAGCGCAGTGCGCGGCGTTAGCGAAGGCCGGGAAGGTGTATGCCGCTGCCAGTGACGATATGGACACGCTGTGCTTCGAGACGCCCATCCTGCTGAAAAAGCTGATGCTTAGTGAGATGAAGAAGGAGCCCGTGCAGGAGATCTACCTCGACCGCGCCATGGACGGTCTAGACTTTACGAGGGACCAGTTCATAGACCTCTGCATCCTCCTCGGCTGCGATTACTGCGATACAATCCCGAAAGTGGGCCCCACCACCGCGCTCAAGCTCATCCGCGAGCACAAATCCATCGAGAAGGTCCTCGAGCACCTCGGCCCCAAGTACGCCGTGCCCGAGAACTGGCCGTACCAGGATGCGCGCGAGCTCTTCAAGAACCCGCTCGTCACCCCCCCCGAAGAGTGCGAGTTCAAGTGGGAGGCCCCCGACATGGACAAGCTTGTGGCCTTCCTCGTCGGCGAGAAGGGCTTCAACGAGGATCGCGTGCGCACCGCCGCGGGCAAGCTCACCAAGAACTTGAAAGGGAATACGCAGGCGCGAGTCGTTGACTTTTTCAAGCCCGTGCCCAAGACGGCGGAGGAGATTGCTGGGATAAAGCGGAAGAACGAGGAGAAGGTTGCCGAGCGGAAGAAGAAGATCAAGGCGGAGAAAGCAGAGAAGGAGAAAGTAAAGAAGGGCAAAAGGTAGTTTTACATATAAATGCATACGCTTTCCCGTCCTCGCATAGTCTCCTACCCCTTTAGTTTCCACTTTTATGATACGACGGTGGTGGGGCATTTCGTCCCCGATTATTCCTTCTGTACAGTAACCGGTAGTCTTTTCTCTTCTTCTCTCCTCTTCTTTTTTTATAATAAAAAAAAGGATTATTCTTACAATCGCCAGACGCCTCGTCCCTTGGTCACAGGTAACCTCCTTGTAACGAATCTCCGACTACTGGTACAAGGAACAGGACCTCCTCGCTGCAGAGAATAGTTTGCTGCAGTGAACGCCCATACCGTAAGTGAGAATCAGTGAACGAGACTTCGGGGCCCTTGATTATTGGGACTGTGGCGAAGCTGGGTAAACCAAGCCTTGATTAGTCTAGGTATGATGATTAAATAAATACCATACCTGGTGTCGAAAACACAGTGACAGTGACTTGCTGCGCCAGCGTCTGCCTCAGCACCGTATCGTATCATACCTGTCGGGAGAAAACGCCTGCCACCTGCCCGTGTGACACTGCGGTCCACTGGCGGGACGGGATGATTCCGGTGCCGCAGGCTTCGGTATTGTATGATACTTGTATTATCCACCAGAGCAGCCGCAAAAAAAAGTGTCAAAATGTGTAGGCTACAGTACAGTACCGGCCGCTGTACTATGGTATCACACTAGCACAGTGCAAACCGCTTACTGCACTGTACTAGCCCCCGTGCCGGTGCGTAAGGCTCTTCTTCCCCTTCGGAAGTCACTTACGATACGTGAACTCGAAATCAGATGGGTGTGTGCGGTGTCGATCGATCGGTATTTCACAGGGGCTCAGGTTTTGAGAAGAAGAAGAAGAAGAAGCGCCGACTGGGGTTTTTTATATATATATACTCGTACTGTACTAGTTACACTTGAAAAATAAAAATATTGGTCGATTTGTGAGGATAATTTTTTTTGCTGTTTACAGTCGTGTATAGTACTATACGGTAGCTGGCGGAGATATGTAGAGTGCTCGGCTGTGATGCTGCGGTGCTCGAGTGCCGATACCGTTGTCTAATACCCACCTGGCTGACGGTAGGGCGGTACGGTAGGTACTCGAGATACCGTAGGGTGGCTGTAGCTGAATCATTAGAACCACGCGCCATATCATTGGGTCATCCTCCCTCCCTCCCTCCCTCCCTCCCTCCTCTTCCCCTCTCGGTAAGGCCCCACGGTAAACTAGCAATCCAATTTCACACTCATCCGGAAGGGGAAATGAGGCTGAGTGGTTGTTTGTTCCCCACCCGCCCACCCACTTTCCGGAGAGGGGATGGAGGAAGGAAGGAAGGAAGGAAGAATTTTTAGTACCGGTGCCGGTGCGACGTAACTTAATATCATCTTCAATTATTCAGTAGGGTAGTTAGCTTCGGCGCGGTTAGTATCATAGTGGCTCCGTTGATTAGAGTGGTTTGGACTGTGCTGTAGTTACTAGCACGTGGTACGAGCTTCGGGTACGTACGTTTAACCGCCAATCTCTGGGGATGGGATGGGAAGGTGAAGGGGTGGAAATGCGGGTAATAGTGGTAGGGTATATCCTTGCATGATATTATAACATTGTATTGTATGATACTCGTATCGTGGGGAGTATTGTGAAAAAGAGGGAGGGAGGGAGGTTGTGAAGGAGGGAGGTACGACAACGTACGGTACAGCGCAGTACTCTACAGTGCAGTGCAGCTGTATTTTTTTAAACTCCGAAATCGGGTTTCCAATTGAGAAAGTGTAGTACTCGTACAGCATATTCCGGGTTGGGATGCGTGCTACATACCGTAGCTCGAGGAATGATGCTAGTGCCAATTGTTGCGCCGAAAGCTTGGAAAATCCCTGATGAGTTAGATATGTCTTACCCTGTGTGTGTGCCACCTATCATTACAGCACAGTACAAGTACCCCCAATCCCAATCCTATTTCATATGACAACAACTAATTTCCGTAGACTACAGCACTACCTGTAGCCTAGTCCCAGACTACCAGTGCCACGCCCCAGTAGTGTAAGCAGCCCCCGAAAAGAACCTTCGTTAGCCAAAGCAACAACACAAGAAAAGAAGAAAAGAACAGCATATCACACCGATATCATAACATCCCCCACCACTCTTCACATCCCAGAAGCCCATCCAGGCAATCGGGTTTCAATCCACTTGTAAGCTGTGGTGGTGGTGGTGGTGGTGGTGGATTGCTTGCCTGACTGATGGTTGACCTCGGGCAGCTGCGGGTACGTATCGTAGGTTGGAAATTCCCATAGCGTACAGGCAGGCGAGTCCGATTTAAACTTGACTGGATCGGGGTGATTGATACCCGGATGTAGACATCTGACTAA
>Ga0307510_10007869_pt1 | contig 12698 bp, 13 predicted proteins | sample 12_EM_MG_FD_207224 | JGI IMG/M metagenome (GOLD analysis project Ga0307510, IMG submission 207224) | Populus trichocarpa ectomycorrhiza microbial communities from riparian zone in the Pacific Northwest, United States - 12_EM | ecosystem: Host-associated > Plants > Roots > Unclassified | place... | reverse complement strand
AAGTTCAATGGTTTTCCATTGTCCTGGGTGTCCCATTAGGTTGTCATGAAATTGCTGGGTAACTCTTCATTTGAGTTCTTCATTCTTTGTCTTTGGAATGTATATCAATCCTTTGTAAAGGATTAAGCCATCTTTGTAGTTCCATTCTTGTAATCCTTTGTTTACTTGTCTTGGGCCACTAGTGAGGATATCTTTGAGTTTTTGGCCTGTTAATGTGTCTGTCTTTATTGCTTCTTGTATAGCTTCCTTGAGCTCTTCGTTAATTCCCATAAGGATTGCCATGTTATGTAGTGCCCATATATGGAATTGCTCTGGTTTGAGTAGGAATTTTTCCAGTGTGAGCAAAATTGTTTCCGCATTCTTGGATGCTATCCCCTCTTTATAATCTGGACACCTGGACAGTGCATCTGCTTTGTTAATTTTGCCAGGCTTGGGGATGATAACGTAGTCAAAAGTGCCAAGAAATAGGGACCACTGTGCTTGGCAACATGTAAGTGTTTGTTTTGTAGTGAAGTACTTGAGATTTGTGTGGTCCGAAAATATCTTTGTCTGGTGGGCACTGCCTTGGAGGTAATGGCAGAAATGCTTGAGAGCATGAATGATAGCTAGGAGTTCTTTGTTGTGGATTTCATAGTTTCATTCTGCTGGCTGGAGGGACTTGGAGTAAAAAGCGACCGGGTGCGACCGTCCTAACGTGTCGTCTTGTTCCAGAATTGAGCCTGTGGCATAGTCGCTGGCATCGGTAATCAGGGTGAATGGTTTGTCATAGTCCAGTAGGATTAAGACCGGCGCGGAAGTGAGTGCGTGCTGTAACGTGGTGAACACAGTTTCTTGTGAATGGGTCCATGCCCATGGTGTATCCTTCTTTGTAAGGTTGAAAAGAGGTCATGCCAATATGGAGTAATCTTGCACGAAACAACGGTAGAAGTTGAAAAATCCTAGAAATTGCTGTATGTCTTTAACTTTCTTTGGTCTAGGCCAGTCTTGTACTGCCTTGAGTTTCACGGGATCCATGTGTAGTTCGCCTTCGGAGATGATCAATCTGAGGTATTCAACCAATGTCTGATTGAAGGAGCATTTGGTGGGTCGAAGGTATAAGTCCAACTTGAGTAAAAGTTGGAAGATGTTGTGCGTCCAATAGACGAGTTCCATGATTGTGGTGGCATAGATAAGGATGTCATCAAGGTAGACGACTACGTGTCCTTCCTTGATTAATGGACCAAATTCGATATCCATAAATGTCTGAAATGTTGCAGGTGCATTGCATAGTCCGAAGGTCATGACTGTGGATTTGTATAATCCCATAGGTGTCTTGAAGGCCGTTTTCCATTCATCGCCTTCATGTATGCAGATATTGTTATATCCCCATCGTACGTCTAGCTTGGTGAAGAATCATGCTCCCAATAGTTTGTCAACAAGTTTGGGAATAAGTGGGATTGGAGCTGTATTCTTAACTGTGATTGCATTCAAGGGTTGGTAGTCTTGTACCAGGCATAGTTTGCCGTCCTTCTTATCAATGAAGAAGAAGGAGCATGCATGAGGTGCTTTGGATTGTCATAGTGTGCCTCTTTTTAGGCTATCTTCGATGTATTCTTTAAGTGCAACTTTCTCGATAGGTGTAAGATGATAAACTGTGGTTTTCTTCATTTCCATGCCTGGGATAAGGTCTATCTTGTGGTCCCATGGCTGGTGCTTGGGTAGTCGCTGTGCTTCTTCATCAGAGAAGACTTTGCCATATTGATGGAATTTGGGGGGTATGTCCGGGATCTTAGGTTGTCCTGCTTTGGCTAGAGTAGTTGACATTGTAGTTCGTGCAACTACTGGTTCAGGGTAATTGAGGGCATGCCATGCCGCATTCATGTAAGACACTGTGGGCGTAACCACTAGTTCTGCTTGGATAGTAGCATGCCATGATGCATTCTTGGAGGGCACTGTAGATGTAACCACCAGTCCATTTCTTCGTGTAATCAACACCGTGGGTGTAACCACTGGTTCGTATTTAGCCATATTGCGCTGCGACACAACTATGCTTTTCTTGGGGGGTGACATTGTGGGTGAAACCACCAATTCACTTGGTTGTATCATGTCTTCGTATTCGCTGTGGTGATGGGCCATAATGCATGGTGTTGGATCTATGCCATGATACTTGGATTCAAGGAAATCATCGTAGTGGGCTTCCAATTCTTCTGTTGGAAGAAGTTGTGCAAGTTCTGATGTTTTGTCTGGATAATTCAGGTAACAAGAGGTAGGGCATCGGTCGAGACGTAGTTTGTTCTTTGCCCAGTCTATCTAGGGGTTGTGTGCCCTGAACCAGTCGGTTCCTAGGAGTATATCATGCCGTCTGATATTGGTTATGGCCATTTCCGTGGTTTCTTTGTGTTCTTCACCCATCTCCATTTGCAGGATGGCAGTATGGCGGATTGGTCCTTGTTTATTTAAGGTACCGTCGACATTTCATGGAAAAATGGGTTTTGTCAAGGTAGTCGTGGGGATCTTGTGTGCATTGATAAACGAGATATTGCAGTAGACGCCTTCGGCTCCACTGTTGAGTATTGCATGGGCATCAATTTTTCTCCCGTGGCATACAATTCGAACTTTAACCCGAATTAATGGGGAGCATATATTTCAAATCATATCTACTGGTACATGGGGAGTCTTGGAAACTTGGAGATTTTGGAGATTTCTAGAATTACAATGGTGGTTCACTCAAAAATCCACTACACCTACCCATCTATCCTCCTACTACATCCAAAGAAGTCATGACAACACTTGTAAACAATGCTAGGACATATGCTGCGGCTGCTGCTACAAAGAGCGCACCCCATATCAAAGACCAGAAGGCCACTGGTAGACCAAAAGGTGTCATAGCTACAGGATGCTCGACCACTGAAGTCGGAGCAATCAAACCGACAACAGATCGGTCATACCAGGAGACCACTGGATCACCAATGGGAGAAACAAAGGCGCAAAAGACACAACCGCAGGACAAAGCAAAGGCAATGCTTCGCAAAGCTCTATACAAAATCTTCAATGTCAAAGAACCAATGATCATAGAACAGAAGGACCCTATTGAGGTCAATGCAACCTGTTACTCAGGAGGACGATACAGTACTAGCATGTTAAACCGCCCTCAAATTAAAAATACATTAGAATATAGGAGTCATAAGCGCATACCACCCCCAGACAAACTTATGAGAAGCAAAGAATGCTTTCATTGCCACAAGAAGGGCCACTATGCCTGTCATTGCCAAGTTAGACGCCGAGTCAATCACGATTGACAAGAAGTCGCAGTCATTAACTCCATTCGAAGCTGTCCAGATACGGGAATACTACCAATGGATCAACTTACCAAAAGGATCCAAGAAAACAAGAGCACCAATAGTTTCGATGCTCTCAAGGAAGAAACCCTGGATCATGTCCCACTAGCACTATTGGATGCCCAGAAAATCAAGGAGCTTACGACAGCACCCAAGCATATGTTAGGACTGCAGAAAACCAAAGCGGTACAAGAGTTTATCACAGTCAACGCCCATAAATTTGATGAGGCCACTCGGACCAGAATCATCAGTCTATGCAAACCAAAGTCAAAGTCCATCGCACAGCGATTGGAACGTGCATATGCCTATCTAAAGTTGAAGCCCACTGCAAAGCAGTTGGGAGACGCACATGCCTATCCAAAGACAAAGCCCACTGCAACGCAGTTGGGAGATGCACTCAAGGAACAAATCCAGACTATGGATGAAGACACAAAAATCAGAATGCTCAATAAACTTATCCCAAAAGACAGATTCAGCATCCAGAAAATTGAAGCCCTTGCCAGAACCTTCAGACTAAACAGTGTCTTTGTCAATAAAAGTAACTCAGTCCAAGTCCAATTTGCGCTTGTCAGCTACAAAAGGGAAACAAAAGAAATCGGCCTCCTTGATACCAGAGCCACAGAAAATTTCATCGACTCAGAAACTGTCAAGAAACTCCATCTAGGAATGAAGGAACTTCCTTACCAACGACCCATCTTTAATGTCGATGGGACACCCAACAGACAAGGAAAGATCAGCCACTACTGCAACCTCATGGTCAGCAAAGGAAATGTAAGAAAACAACTATGTTTCTTTGTCACAAATCTAGGAAGAGACCGCTTCCTTTTCGGCTACCCCTGGTTCAAGGCATTTAAACCTGACATTGATTGGGAAGCAGGAACCCTCAAAGGACCAAAAGTCAAGGTTGAAACTATCCAGAAGACCACCTGGGACAAAGCGCAAGGCTACCTCAAGGAGAAGTGACAGAAACAAGAAGACAATGACCTCATCATGGAAACCCACGAAGCAATTATGGAAGAACTCAAAGACCAAAGCCAACCCGACGTATGGATCGGAAGAACAACTATGGAAGTCAACAGGACCCACAATGCAACCGAAATGGCTCACAAATATGCGGAGCAAAACAAGAAGGAAGAAATCACCCTATCTGAAGAATTCAAACGACATGCACTCCTCTTCTCAGATGAAGAAGCCAAGAAATTCCTGCCATCGCGACCATGTGACCATAAAATCGAGCTTACAGCTGAAGCTCCAGCAAAATTCAACTGCAAAACCTACCCCATGAGCCTCAAAGACCAAGAGGCAGAAAACCAGTTCCTCGACGAGAACTTAGCCAAGGGATACATCGTCCCATCCAAATCACCCTACAGATTCAGCACATTCATGGTCCCTAAAAAGGACAGCAAAGAAAAACGCTATATTATCAACTACTGCCCACTCAACGCAGTCACTAAGAAAGATGTCACCCCCCCTTCCTAACCTTGCCCAATGTATTGAAGACCTCCAGGGAATGGAGCTGTTCAGCAAATTCAACATACACTGGGGCTACAACAATATTTGCATACACGAAGGGGATGAATGGAAAGCCGCCTTCAAAACCCGCTGTGGGCTATTTGAGCCCAAAGTCATGTTTTTCGGAATGAGCAACTCACCACCGACATTCCAGAGGTTTATGAACCTCATGCTAGAAGACCTTTATGAACACTTCAAGAAGAAAGGAGTCCACAACATCAGAAAGATATTCAGAAGCTATATGGACGACTGTGGACTAGGAACAAAGCTCAAAGATATCAAGTTACACATTGAGATCCTCCACTACACCTTCGACCTGCTAGCCAAGAACGGACTACACCTCAAACTCAGTAAATCAATATTCATGCAGCCAACAATGGACTTTCTAGGAGTACGTCTCACCAAAGATGGTGCAACAGTTGACCCAGCCAAAATCGCTGGAATAGCAGACTGGCCAGAAAACATCACGACCCTCAAAGGAGCCCGCTCATTCATAGGAGTCTTGGGATACCACCGCATGTTTATCGCTGTATTTTCATCCATCACAGCCCCCATTACCCACCTCTTCGGAAAAGATGTCCCATTTGAATGGACACCGGACTGCATAGCTGCAGTCAGAGAACTCAAGAAGTGCATCACTAGTGCCCCAGTACTCATTTGCCCAGATCCCAGCAAACAATTTGAGCTGGAAGTCAACGCATCTCAAATAGCAACCGGAGCCATACTTTATCAGAGAGGACCACCTATCATACAACCAGATGGCACAGAAAAGCCAGGACCACGGCACCCCTGCGGTTTCCACTCCCAGAAATTCACCAGCACAGAGCAAAATTACCCCATTTACAACAGAGAATTCCTGGCCATCATGCGCGGCCTCAGGAATTGGGATTACCTCCTCAAAGGTACTGAGAAGCCAGTACTCGTCTATACCGACCATGCAAACCTTCGCTACTACCGGGACCCCAGGAAAATTGGACCAAGAGTCGCCGGATATCTACCAGAACAAGAACAATACAACATGATACTGGAATACAAACCAGGAGCCTCAAATTGAGCAGACGGTTTATCAAGACGTGAAGACCACGACAATGGAAGCAACCCAGAAAATGAAGATGTCACTGTATGGCCCAGCAAATATTTCTGCGATCACCATACAAGTATTCGAAGTACCTCCATGGACGGGAGCTACCCCGGAAACGGGTGGCCCGATGGAGAGAATGAAAACATCCACGTTATGGATTGGGACACGCTAGAAAGCACTCTGGACAGTAAAGTCAAATTGGCACAGTACCAAGATCAAAAGAAACTCAAGCAATGGGTCAAAGCATTCAAACAGATCACCCTAGCAGATGGAACCCACTGGTACCATGGAAATGCCTTAGTTGTCATGGCAGACAATACCCTTAGGAGGGGAGTAACATCCCTTTTTCATGACCAATTAACCGCTGGCCACCCTGGAATTTCAAAAACACTCCAATTAATTTTGCCATACTACTGGTGGCCCAACATGAAAGCCTTTATTACCAAGTACATCTGAGGATGCGCAACCTGTCAAATGAACAAAGTGAACACTCATCCTAGCCATCCCCCTTTGTTGCCAATCACTCCTGTTGAAAACACTCATCCATTTGAGACTATTGCCATGGATTTTATCACCAAACTACTGCCCTCTGGAGGCTACGACACTATCCTGACGATCACAGACACTGATTGTACCAAAGCCTCAATGTTCTTGCCCTGCAAAGAAACTATAGACTCTGAAGGAGTCGCGCAACTATACCTGATGCACATCCTACCACATTATGGCCTACCCAAGAAAATCATCTCAGACCGAGATCCCCGATTCACCTCACGCTTTGGAAAGGAGCTATGCCGCCTCCTAGACATCCGCCAAAATATCAGCACAGCCTATCACCCCCAGACAGATGGAGCCAGTGAACAAGCAAACCAATCTCTTGAACAGCACCTTAGGATGTTCTGCGGAACACAGCAAAACAACTGGCATGCCTGGCTACCTCTAGCCCAGTATACAAAGAACTTATGGCCATCCACCACTACAAAGAAAGCCCCATTCGACCTCCTTGTTGGATATACTCCACGCGTACATCAGCCCACCAGATCAACCAACATTCCTACTCTAGAAAGACGTCTCACCAATATCAAAGAAGCCAGAGAAGCTGCCCAAGAGGCCCAACGTAAAGCACAAGACAGCTGGATAAAGCAGAAACCAAGATACAGACCATTTGCAATTGGAGACAGAGTCTGGCTGGAAGGAACCAACCTGAACTTACCAGCAAACATCACTCCAAAGTTATCACCAAGGCGATACAGACCCTTTCGGGTAGTCACCGTCATATCAAACACCGCATTCAAAATAGAACTGCCAAGTCATTGGAAGATCCACAACGTTTTCCATGCATCGTTGCTAACACCATATTGAGAAACAGAAGCACATGGCCCAAACTGGATAGAACCACCACCTGACATCATAGAAGGAGAACCAGAATGGGAGGTAGAGCAAATCCTCCAATCAAGACGCTTTGGGCGAACAAAGAAGAAGCAATACCTTGTCTGCTGGAAAGGATACTCGCCCTCTCATAACTCTTGGGTCGATGAATCAGACATGAACGCCACAGACCTAGTCACAGACTTCTATGACAGCCACCCCACAGCTATTCGCTCTTGCATAAAAGCCATGGAAACAGCAGAAGAATATTCCCCACCACACCAGTCATGTCTATCTACCGTGCACTATTTCCACCACCAGGACCATGCCCAGTCAAACAATTACCCTCCTGATCATACAAACCTGGCACAAGCATCAGCTGGCCTACAGAAACAGACACTATCCGACAACAAATATATCCAGCAGAAATCCCCCGGTCATACTATCTCAAAGGATTCACAGCGCCCATCAGAACAACAGCAGAAACATGGACTATCCATACCACCTATGAGCATAGCCTCGAGCACTACAAAACATGCCAAGAAAACTACTGTCCCTACCATCAAAAAGAAATCACAGAACCTCAAGGAAGCCAAGGAAAAACTCCTTCAGATAATGATCAAAGACTTTGTCGCTTTAGACAACCATTGGAAACAGAAACTAGAACGCTTTGACAAATGGACACTAGCCATCTACTTCAGGAAGTCACAAAAAGACTCAGCGCTCTACTTGTTACGGATGCACCCCCAGCTCTACTTCACAACGACAAACCTGCTAAAAAGCAGAAAACTCACACTACCTAATCCCAACCAGGCCAAATGGGCATGCTCTTCACTCAAATATCACAAGGAACTCAGGGCCCAGTTAGCCAAACCCTGTAATCATGTGGAAATGATTCCCTTAGGAGGGGCCTCATGTTATGATCCACCCAATTTTTCTCATTTACCCTACCCCTCCTCGACCACACCAGAACTCGTATCCTTCGACCTAAAGCCGATCACCAAACTAGCAGCACCACCAGTCATCTTCCCTAATGCGACGCCGCCAGAGCTTATGGGAAAGGCACCACTACTATTGAACCTGCCATCCCTATTGCCCCTAGAGGACTTGCCACCTAAACTAGAGTGGACCAGACCAGCTACGCCGGAGCAGACCAGACCAACCACACCTCAATGGACCAGCCCATCCCAAGTTGTTATGACACGATCGCCTTCCCCTGCAATGTCCATCTATCCAACCTTTGACCTGTCACCAGTTGCACCTCTTCCTCTTACCCCTTGGAATGCCCATCGTCAGGAGCACTTCTCAATGGAGCAGTTCACAGAGCCACCCATAGCAGAGAACCCACTAGAAGACCAGGATAGTCCCATAGAAGATGCACCAACCATATACTATCTGCCAGATAACCCTGAAGGCAATACGCATACCTTACACCCAGAACGGTCCCCTGCCGAACCTTGGAAGGAGTACCTTGAAGACCCTAGTCCTGTATCCCACAAGCACTCCTTGTCACCTACAAGTCCCAACTCAGCACCCATACAACAACACACCAGTCGTGAAGGCAGTTATTACTCAATCACACCTACTGCATTGTCACCCATAGCCAGCACCTCGCCCCAGAGTCAGAACCACCAGTCAACCTCCTCAGAAGAGTCTGCAGACAACCCCTCACCCATGCAGAGCTCCGCAGATGACATGGATAACGACATGGCCCTTAACTGGGTCACCATCAATACTGACTACCTTAAAGGGTAGCTGCTTACGCTAGACGCCCATTAGACTGTATTGGGCACACGGAGATCAGATCTCCTCGGATCAATCTCAAACCTCGTGGTTGTCATTGTATCATGACGACACTTCTCTTTTTGGAGCGCCCGCCACCATTGTCTAGGATCAATTAGGCAACTTGTCCAATTCTCCATTGTCCTCGTCTGCTTCTCCATTGTTTGACTCATACAGACCGCAGCACTTGTCCGCAGATTACCATATGATACAGATAGCCCCCTCTTAACCAGAAGTACCTACTTTAGTGACCATGGCCTGTGCGCGGCCGTGCCTGTATATAAGCGCCCTGTATTTCAACAGTCAAGCCCTAAGCTTGACTTGATTCTCAATATCAACGTTCTTGAAAGCTCCCCAAGTGCCTCCCCCTTTTCCCACTTCTTACATAAGCCACTCAGAGTCGTCTCTAGCAATACTAGAGACTTCTACCTCTTCAAGTACTCGCCACCAGTTCACTTCTTAGTACAAGTTGTACTATCAAGGCCCATTGAAGCCTTAACAAGTTGGTCCTCAAATCCTGCTCCCAGAACATCTGTGCTGCCCACAGCACCATCATTAACAACTCCATCTGCACCCTCCACCAGGAGGCTGAGGCATGGCACCTTGATCAATCAGCATGCCTCTGCAATGATTTCATCGAATTCCTTACTAACACTGAAGCTCCTCCCTTCCAGATCTCAGCGGACCCCCACTTGGAGGCTTGGATCAAAGGCACATGCACACGCCTTCAAACCCAACTCTGCTCCACCCTAGCTGACAAGGTCATCACTAAAGTCCTCGAACCCTGGGCTACCACAGCCTTCAATAACGCCAAGGCCCAACAAATCATCCTCCTAGACCAACGCTGCAAAGAACTTGTATGCATCACCTCTGAAGAACTTGCCAAGGAAAAAGAGGCAGCCCACCAGCGGACCAGTGCCAAATCAACTGCCTTCTTTGAACAACAGCTGAGCATCTGCACCAAGCAATCCCTGGTGGACATTAAAGCACATGAAGCAGAGCTCCAGGAGGCAGCAGAGGTAGAGATCTCCGCCTTCAAACACTCCCTAAAGATCGAGGTGGGCAAGCGCAAGGATAAGATCTGTGCTAGCCTTCACCCACCCTCCATTTCCTCTAACACTTCTCAACCTATCGCCCACACTAACAAACCTAAGAGATGCATTGACCCTACAGCAAGGCCCCTTCCTCACTCCAGGTCCACCTCCAGATCGCGCTTTCTCCCTCTTCCCCCTTCACCAGAGACACTGCTCCCAGGCCGGTCCCCAGACATGGCAACCCCCTGCGCATTGCCAGCTGTTGAATTAATGCTTACCCACGCTCTGACGGAACATGCTCTGAGCCTCCAACCCCTGCCTATGGATGTGTCTGTCGGACCTCCGGAGGGTAGCACCGAAGACACTATGATGGGGGTTCACCCCTCCCAACTTACCACTTACAAATACCCTCCTGCACCATCTGTGTACAAGGCCCATGGTCCCTCTAACACAGCAGTTCCTTCCCTCCAACCCCAACTACCTCCTACCGACCCTCCCACCTCCAAGGTCATGGCTGTGATCATGGCCCTCTCCTCCCAGGTCTCCACTCTCTCCTCCCAGTTCTCATCCTGCCTTGAGCACCTCGAGAACCCTGTCCAGTCCTATTCCCCCTTGGAACCGGCAGCACTTTGGCAGCCCACCCCATCTCACCTTCCAAAACCAGCCAGGAACCTCCAAACTGGCCTCCCCAACCTTGGCATTTCGTCCCAACAGGTGGACTTCACCTGGGATATGGACGAAGTGGCCGACTTTGAGGACTATAATACCCACCAGACTGGAGACCAGGTATCAGTCCAAGAGGCCCACACTACCCAGAGGGAAGCAGACCTGGCTGCCACTCAGATGATCCCCTCAGACATCCATGACATGTAGATGTGCCTTGAGGGCCTCGATCCCCATGTTGAGGACCTTACCCCCTTGCAATTTAGCTCCCTTGACAAGTTCTACTCATTCTTTGACCATTTTCTCTCTGAAAACTATGCTCTGGACCAGATCCCCAAGATCACTGGGGACTTCGAGTCTGCATTCCTCTCTCACTATCGCTCCTTCCTACAGATGCGCCCCTTTGCCAACACCACCAGCAATTGGGCTGCCTCGGCCCCTAAACTAGCCCCGCTGATGGAACAGGCCCTAGCTGGTCCCATCAGACCCTTCCTGCCTTGTGCCCTGCCTCAACACCTGACCACCACCATCAACTCCCTGCCCCCCCTCCCCCCCAACAAGCCTGTAGACCCTCAAGTCCCTTGGATGATCATGGGTGAGAAGAAGAAATCGTGCAACAAGCCATGTACTTTCGCCACTGCCATTACAGGCCCCACCCAACCTTCCCATACTCCTTCCCCGATCATGACCACTAACCAAATCTGTGATCTCACAGATACACAGCTGCAGAGCCTCACACGTGATAAACTCATCGAGGCATATGAGGTTCACTTTAACTGCCATGTTATGTCCCACAGTGCAAGCAAGATCGCACTGATCACAGCTTACAAAAGGGAACTTGCAAAGTTGCCCTTAGTCCCCATTTTAGACCCTAACCCCCCAAAGCAAATCACATGTGACCCCGCACAAGGCCCCTAGTCACGACGGAATTCACTGTCATCCATGACCTGGCCTCACATGCCCTTCAAGGTCTTCAGAAGGACGCAGTGACTATTGTCTGCTTGCTCCAGACCAGCATTCGCCAGGCTTATGCTGGGGCTAACCCCTCCATGACCCTCCTCAGTAGTCGTTGGAGCTCCCAATTGTTGTCAAACTTTGTCCTCACCTTTGCGGGGCAACTGCCCCTTGACGAGATCTTCCACCTTCAGGGAACCCTTCTCAGCCCATTCCAGCCCGGAGCCTCATTGGTTCCCCAATGCAGCTTCACCCATATTATCCTTCATTCTGTCCCTGTAGTCTGCACTAATGGCTCTATCCCCTCATCAGAGGAGCTTACAGCGGAGCTGGGACTTAACCCGGTCTGCCAGAACCTCCATATCATCTCTCCCCCCAAGTGGATCCATGCCTCCATTGAGCCAGAGAAGCATCACTCTTCAGTCCTTTTCTCTATTGTTGACAAGTCCGGTACGGCCCTTGCCCGGATCCTTTGTGACCCCCCTTTTCTCTATGGTGCCCAGAGCATCGCTGAACTTTTTAACTCCCTCCCTCTAGCCCGCCAATGTGACCGTTGCCTCCGCCTTGGGCACTCTGTCAAGCACTGCTGGTATTCAAAAAGTGCCACCATCTGCCCTTTGTGCAGAGGGCCCCACGCAGTTGCAGACCATGCACAACGGGCCAAGCTCCCAGCAGTAGGACACGTCACTCGCGACCTGTCATGCCCCCTCCATAAGAAATACCGCTGGGCAGACAACTGCTCTGGTGACTCCTTGAAGGTAGAAATCGACCAACCAATGGCAGTTTATGAGACTACCCCACCCACTAATGGCCCCTCATCCCAACCAGATGCCAACAAGGGCACTGGCCCAATATTGTTCTGGCGGCCTAGTGACAGGCCCATCCCACCCGCCCTTGCACCCTTCTTTGATGCACAAGAAAAGTGGCTGTCCATGGACTTTAACACCATGACAGTCACGGAGCTCCTTAACCTCCCTGACTTGGCTATGG
>Ga0307510_10007868_pt1 | contig 12698 bp, 17 predicted proteins | sample 12_EM_MG_FD_207224 | JGI IMG/M metagenome (GOLD analysis project Ga0307510, IMG submission 207224) | Populus trichocarpa ectomycorrhiza microbial communities from riparian zone in the Pacific Northwest, United States - 12_EM | ecosystem: Host-associated > Plants > Roots > Unclassified | place... | reverse complement strand
GATTGTATCAACGTGCGCATAGACAACGAGGGTGATGAGGGTGAGGCGAGTCGGCGACGTTCGATGGTGAAAGTCTAAGGTGGAATAGGAGGCTGGAAAATGGAGAGCGGACAATCTAGAACGAAAAGGAAAACAAGGAAACGCACGAAAGAGGCCCAATCAAGTCTATACACAGTAAAAAATCCTTCCGGACAGAGGCGAGGTCCAGGCTTTTGAGGGCCCGTGTTCGCCGTGTGCGACGTGGAATAACAACGGGATTTCGAGGCGGCCACACTTGTGGCGTCAGCCGACAGGACTTGGGCGATGCGCGTGGCGTCGGAAGGAGAAATGGGGCGCGGCGTTTGAGGCCCTTGGGGGAGGAGTCGAGCGCAAGGAGAACGAGAGTGAGGAGTAGGAGGTACAGTACGTCATACAGTGCTGGACAATTAAACACGGTAAATTTTTTTCAAAGGTGTATTTTTGTTTAAAATGCATAATAAACACTACTTTAGTTTTGACAAAAATCCAAAGTTGGCCAACCCTAAAGTTAGGGTTTATCTATTGAAAGGTTTATAAATGGACTCATTTCACCCTTCTGAATTCAATGCTAATGTTGAAAAGTGTGAAACCTATCTGATAAGGGCAGTAGAAACCATGTGATAATGAGTCAGGTGACCCCATGTGACATGACAACAGCCGCAAAAGATCAAAATTCTGATAAAAATGCATAATGTGTGAGAAATGAAGCTTAATAAAGTGCCTTCAACAGTTCCTGGATGTCCACTGTGCCGGTTTGACTGGGAAAGCAGCCGAGTGGGTGGTCCGTAAGCAGAAATCACACCGTTGTGTCAGTCCACCAGCAATGATGTCGGTACATGCCATTGTAAATTGACACCCAGAAACCCCAAAAGGGGTAATATTATATTGATTTCCTGACCCCAATAGTTGGCCACCCCAAAAAATACATGGGAAGGTCCACAAAGAGCGTTTTTGTACGTTTTCAGCCTGCCTGAGCACGATTCCAAACTCTATTTTTCTGAAAACCCCTCAGGTCGGGCGCCAGGAAATTTACCATGTTTAATTGTCCAGCACTGTAGTAAGGCGTACAAGGTCAGGGATGAAAAGATGGTGCCTTGACACGAATTTGAAATTGTCGAAAGGCGGTCTGGGCCTGGCTGCACAGCAGAGGCGATGGGTCAGCGCACATTCTGCATGTGGAATGATGAGAGACCTGAGAGACTTCCTGTTCCTAATTGAATGTTGGGAACCACTTACACGTTACCCTATTGCAACCATTATGGTTATGCTCGTTTTGCACTCAACTCCGACAATCCGACCAATTCCCAATGATGACATGCCAGTATGATTATTATTATTGTTGTGAGCAACTGTATATTACATAATGGAAATGACGATGTGACTTTGTCATTGCTCACTCTGTTGCTTTCCCCCATTGATACCAGATATATCTATCATATTATTTGTATTAATTAGTACTACATGAATATAACATCGCAAATACAGTAAGGGTCATCCCCTGATCCCTTCCACAATGCACCACTTGGTGTTCCACCCCCCAGAACCTCCAGCAGCGCAATGGCGCTGTCCCATGTGTGGCGGCTCCTAGCCAGCCACAGGTTGTGCTTGCAGGTGCACAACACCTTCGTGCACTTTAGCACTGCCTGGCTTCTGTACATATTCTGGTGAGGCGATAGGGCCTCCTGCAGTAGCTGGGCCAGTGCCCCAAGCTACCAGTCCTTGAGTCTGTCGGGTACGGTGAACGGTGTGTCTTCTGGTTACACGCGAGTAAGGTACAAGCGGCATGTGCACATGTCAGTACACAAGTACTTGGGCTAATGCCCTTAGTGTGTCGACCTAGGTGTCTGTCTTGTAACGCAGGTTATCAGAGTTGTCCTCTACCCTTGATGGAGGTAGAGACGCGAAGATAGATGGTTCACAAGTTGAGAGGGAAGATGCAGACAAGGGGGTTCGAGGTAACAATGATAGGATTGCAAGGCTCAAGTCAAGCTTAAGGCTTGACTGTTTGTAAGTACAGGTCTTATATACTACCTGGTACTAGTCAGTATGAGTCGTCGTATGACCTAGTCATAGTACAGTAAGCGATCAGTCATTTGTACAGTAAGCAGCCAAGGGAGTCAGTAAGAGTTGTACAGTACTCAGTCAGAAGGAGTCGTCAAGGCTGCGCATAGGAGTCAGTCAGAGTCAGCATGGCTGCCTATAGCCACCAGTATCATATGCATATGCAGTCAGTTAGGCTAAATAAGGTAGGCCAAATCACATGTTAGAGAACAGTCACTGGGTCTGGCACCTGACTGGTCAGGTGCATGATAAGTCACATGGTATCATGTGACAGGTCACATGCCTGGTCATGTGAGGAGTCTAGGGTTGAAAACGAGTAATTAGTCACAGGATTGTGGGAGTAGTCATGTGCTCCCCAGTCGTGTGGTACCAAGTCAGGTGCACGAATCAGGTGGTGGGTTAGGTAATTGGTCAGGTGATGAGGTGCGAGAGATAGTGATAAGATGGAAAAATGGTGTCCGGACGCTACATTCATCCCCTTTTTAGGTGGATGCTTCCATGTATCCAGCATCAAATCCTTCATTCATGTGCAGGTGTCCCTCAATGTCAAGGACCTTGTTGTATAAGGCGTGGTCTTGTCAGAATATTTGCCACCAGAAGGAGTTCTCAGGCTGGGGAAGGTACTGCCCCTTCTGTAGATAGTGGAGGGTCATGGTGGTGAACCAATCATTTTGGAATATGAACAGGTAGAGCACAGAAGTTTCTTCGCGCTTGTGTAGGTACTTGGCTGTTGCTGCTGGTCCGAAGCATTTGCTTCATCGTTCCCATTCATGGGATAAGGACCTAAAGATCTTGGTTCCTTGTTCGTGGAGAGGGGGGTAGGGGATCTCAAAGCCGCAACTTTCGTAAAATGAATTGATAACACTTTTTGAACATAAGTGCCATTCCAGATTGTAGAAGAGTTCTTCCAGGTCTGAGTAATTGAAGTCAGCAGTCTGGATTTCTCCTGAGAATCATTGTGTGGTGCCGTCCATGCACAGGTGCTGGCAAAGGCGCATGAAGTCATTGATGGGCTCGCATTGCCCCAGCATTCAGAGTGCAGTGTAGTCAGGGAGTCGCTTGTGGACAACATAGGTGAGGACGTGATTGAGCTCACTATGTTCTTGTTGTAAGGGGACGTCCCATGATGTGGTGACGTACATCCTAGTGCGTTGCTCATATTCTTCATCATTGGTGTCATAATTGGTGGTGTGTGGTGGATCATGTGGGTTGCTGGAAGTGTTACTCTCACTGCTTCCCATCATTGGGCATGTGTGCCAAGAGTTGCTGCGATTGTCTTGGTCTGCAACATAATCTTTGTCGCTACCCATTGTTTGGCCACTGTGCCAGGAATCGCTGCTGTTGTCATCATTCCTCCACAGATGGAGCTCATCATAGCCTTCCCAGGGGTTGTTGTCAGCTTCTCCTTGTTCCCAGAGTCCTCAGACCTTGGTGGAGCGGTGGTATTGATAGAGGCAGTGGACATGGCAAGGCAGTTGGAGTGTTATTTGGGGTGGAAGGCGTTGGAGGGGAATCAGGTGTTTTGGATGGTGAATATGCTGCATAGTTTGGAGGACTTTTATACTGTGGTCCTCCTGTTTTTTTTTTTTTTTTTTTTTTTTTTGAGAGCGCTTTATCTTAGAGGGTGTCTATGTATTTAAACAATAGATTTGTCATCTGAGATAATCGATAGGTGGCGAGAGGATTAACCAGCCCCGCCTATCACGCTATAGCTGGACCAAGGTCCGGGTGTAAGGAAAAATGCCTTTACGCACACCCCTGGGTTAGGGGTAGTGTGGGACTCAAAGCACGACGTTTGCACGCCCAGGAGGCATGCTCATCATACAGTCCTACCCACTAAAACCTCACTACAATGCATCCATTGTACTGGAATTTCCCCTTCTTTTCTCAGAGCTGGTTCCCAGGTGTCTTCCACTTGCTTCATAAATTCATCAGTCCTTGTGATTTTTAGGGCGGTGAGCTGCCTTCTTGAAGAAGTTCTTCCTCTCTCCCTTCCCCCATTTCCTTCAGGTTCTCCTTACTCAGTGCTGGTTTCCAGGTTTTTCTTATTAATGGTGAGTCTCTCATTGATCATGCAGTACCATCTCATTCTTATTTCCCCTTCAGATAGTGGTTTCTCTTGTATAGTGCATTCACACCTCAGAACCCATCAAGTATGCTGATTCTGGAGTTGGATGGGTTGGTTTGGGCCTCAGTGCATCATTCTTTGTTGTTGCTGATTTGTGTCCTCTCAGTCTGTCCGGCTATGTTTCTGACATTTTATATCTATTTCTTGATTTTGCGCAACTCTGGTTGCTATTGGTGTGATTCGTTACAAGGGCATTCTCTGGGATACATAGGGGGCATTGTGGCATGTGGCCTTCGTCACTTGTTGCCCAGGTTTCAACTGTGGGAAACTCACGTCTGGAGTGGTCGGGCATCTCATGTGTTTTGGATGGACGACATTTCCAACATTTAATGTCTATTTCTATGTTTTTTACACATCTTTTGTTACTGTTGGTGTGATTCGTTGCAAGGTTGTTTCTCTGGGGTACCCGGGGGCATTGGTACATGTGGCCTTCACCACTCCTTGCCCCGGTTTCAACCGTGGGAAAACCGCGCCTGGTGGTGGTCATGGTTCAAGGAGCCCCCCTGGTCCTCCTGTTGTCCAGTGTCTGCATCTGGGACACCCAGTGTGTTGCATCGTCTGTCGTGTCATTCCCTTTGTTGCTTGATCAATCCATCTTTTGCTAATTGTTGGATTGTCACCATTGCTTAGTCCTTGGTTCCGTAGGACTAGTGCCATTGTCAGTATTGCTGTGATGATTATGCCTAATGTGGCAATAGCAGCTGCTTCACAATTGTGACTTTGTGGCATTGTTGGGTTCTTCAATGTTCGATCATTACTTGGTGGCGTATTTGATCAATCAGCATCTGTCCCATGAGTCATAGCACTTAACGATGTTTTGGCGCAGTCAGCATGTTCCTGGATTGGGGATGCGCTTAGTGTTCCAAGGCTTCGATCACTTGATCTTTGATCATCTTGTTTACTTGTTTCAGGATAATGAGCACTTGTCTGTTGCAGTGGCAACCTTGATCTTTCCCGTTTGGGTCAGTATGCGATGTCCTGTGGTTGAGTCACCCATAGTTGAGTCATATCTGGATGACTGATGAGTTTATGAATACAATGAGGGCTCTTTTCCTTAGTGGCATCATTTGTTAGGTCGTCCTTCCTCCAAGGTGATACCCTTGCTCCTAACGATGTTAGTTTTACGACTGTCATTCCTTCCTCCTTGTCTAAGGTTGGATGCATTAGTTTTTGTCAAGTCAGATGATGACTAGTACCAGTGGTCCCTTCCTCATCATTTGACTTGTTTTTAGGGTCCCTTTGATCTTGGACTTCCTTGTTGCGTTGATTGTTTTGAAGGGACAATATCTCCCTTGGGTCTGGTATGTTGTTCGATGTTTGAGGGGATAGTTCTCCCTCTTGCTTCAATTTGTCATCCTTGTCTGGATAATGCAATTTGAGAGGGAAAGGGTCTTCCTCTGGTTCTGGTTCTATTGCATCGTCTAGTTCAGTAACCCAGCGTGGTTCTTCGAAGAGTCCCCAAGGAGTTACATATGGGGCATCATCAGTTGGATCAAGTTCCTCTGTGTCTGAGGTAGCGTTCCATATGTTCATCCCTTCCAGATCTGGCCAGGGATCTTCGCAATCAGTCGTGTCATCTTTTTGTCCTTTAAGCCGCCATTGATCAGGCCATGGGCTTGTTAGTTTGGGCTGTGTTGGATCGTTTGACATAGTGTCGACTGTTGAGCTTCTTAGCTCTGGTTTGTCCTGGTTATTGTTCAATTCCCTTCCCATGAGTGATGTCTGGGAGTGTGCTCTTGATATCACATGATGTCTTGCCTTGAAGTCGTAGTCTTGTGGTGTCGAGATGTTTGGTAGACATGTTGCAAAAGGGAAAAAGAGGGGATTAAATTGGGGTTTTAATCATGGTGCCATCCCCTTTTTAGGTCCATGGTCTTCCACGACCATGTGCTCCAGTGCCTGGCCTTCCACTTGGTCCAGGTGCTCATTCTCTTGAGCATGAGGATCAGACAGATTGTGCTTCGATCCTCTCTGAGTCAGCGTGAGCATGCTGTTTTGGGCCTCTTGCCCTTGTTTTAGGCCATGATTTTCTACAATCAGGTGTTTGGGTTCTGTTGTAGGATCTTCGTCTTCTAGGTCCTCCAGGCATTCTAGTCCTGGTGGCAGTTTTGGTAGGCATTCTGGTGTTGTTAGTACGTTGCTGGTTCCATTTATTAATGCATTGATCCCCTTTTTATGCTGTTCCTTTGGTTTGGACATATCTGCAGTGGTTGGTTTGAACAATCCCAACATCCTTGCGGCATCTTTGTAGGTTTCTGGCACTTCCAGGGGTAATGGTACTTGCATTGTGTTGTTTTGTTGCCATGGGATTTCTTCTATCCCTTGTGCTTCACACAATTTGTCGTGTTTTGAGTTCAGTTCCTCAATCTGGGTCTGCAGTATCTGTTTATCCACTTTCTCAGGGTTGTTCAGTGCGTGTTCAGGTTCTATTTCCTGAGTTGTTTCGGGTGGTTGTTGCCTGTTGGTTAGGCACAGCAGATCTTCCAAATAATCTTGGATTAGATCTCATTCCTGTGGGTTGTTACACTGTGCTTTCTTTGCTCCTAGTATTGTTTGGAGTGTTGCCAAGTCTACAGGGTCATTTTTATCCCCTGGTGCATCGTTTGGTCGCTTGCTCTGGTCCCTACCTGGCCTAATCCCCTAATTGGGACAGTGCTCTCCGGACCATGGGGTATCTTCCTTTTCTCGATCTCTATTTGTTCAAGAGTTCATCTCTTCTTTCTTGAAGGAGTAAGATGTGGGTTTTGATGATTTGTCATCCCAACTGATTTTCTTTTTAACCTTTCGTGTTGGTATGTGTAGTGGGACCTCTAGCACTTCAGTGATGGTCCCCTTAGTCCAATTGATCGTAGGTTCAAAGTTCGCTAGCCAAGGTATACCAAGAACTACTTGGTCAGTTCCGGTTTCGGCTTTATAGAACTGCTCCTCCTTCCAGAGGTTGTCGAGCTTCATCGGGAGATCGCAATATTGTGTGATTATCCCAGTTCCACATTTGGATCTATCTGCATTTACCACAGGTTTCGGGATGTCCTCCTCCTTCCAGGTGAGACCTAGCTTTTCAGCAGTGTCACAGGATAGGAAGTTCTGTGTTGCTCTGGTATTGATGAGTGCAGGTAAGACATGGGTGCCTAACTTGGTGCGTGTGTGCATAGGAATATACAAGGCATTTGTTTCTTGATTTTCAAGTGGGTCGCTTGGCTCGATGGCTATTCCCGGGTTCTGCAGGAGTCGACCTTCATTGTGTGTTATCTTTTGGCATTCCAGCTTGTATGCCTTCAGTTTTTGTAGTCCTAGTGCAGGATCTTTTTCGGCCAGTTTCTTCAGCTTGGTTTGCTGCTGAGTGACGGTTTGGTGATCCCATTTTATTCTCTGGGAGTCCTGTGCCTTTCTGGCTAGCTCTTCATCAATTTCGCGTTCTCTGAGTTCCTCAGCTTCAATTGCCAGTTTTGTGTATCCTTCCATGATCCGATGTCCTTGTGCCAGGTTTGCACTACTTGTGGTGCATATGCAAACAATTGTGCCTTTCGTCAGACTTTCTCGACTCATTGGGTTATTGTCAATGACTGACAGGCTTCCCATGATTACTGGTTTTGCATCCTGTTGTGATTTCCACAATGTTGATGGGGGTCGCTCTTCCTTGAGGGTTTCAAGGGTGATTTCTTTTTGCTCCTTGTGGCTGAAACACTTTAGATCTTTCCTAACCTGTGATTTGGTTCTAGATCAGGTTTTCACACTTGATCGTAGTTTTTGTAGCCTGGGCATGAGCTGGTTGTTGGGGATTCCTTTGAGGGCTTTGAGAGTGATTTCCTTCAGGTCCTTGTAGCCATGACGTTGCCACTTCTCCTTAACCTGTTTCTTGGTTAGGAGTTTGATTTTCACAGCTCGGACTCGTGTCAAGGACAATCCTTCCTGCTTCTTAGGTATCTGAAGCATGTGGATTTGAATTGGGTTTGACATTTCTTGTGACTTCAAGCTTTGTCTGAAGAGGAGACCAATCTCTTTTTGTTCTTCTGCACTCAGTTGCCAGAGGTTTTTCCGGACTTGTCCCTTTGTTATAGGTTTAATTGACCCTACTTGACGTGCTCGGATCCAGGCTGGTACTGTGGACTCTTTTTCAAAGAGTACTTCGATCATCCCTAGTTGATCTTCAGCTGGCATTGCTTTGATATTATGTAGGATGCTAGCCAGGTTCTCCTTGGCTCTGCATTCCTCTTCCTGAGGAGTGGTAGATGTCATTAGATTTTTAATGGGACAATCTTGGATTTTGCACCCAGTTTTCTGGCAGCTGGAACATCGTTGCTTCTCCTGAGCGACGCTAGGTCGAGCTCGGTCCCAAGTATGGTTGCTTTCAGGGACACAAGGAGGGGGGTTTTGTGTCAGTATCCTTTGCCTCAGCTGGTCTATTGGAAGTGCTCCTAAGTCTGGGCAATTGCTCCTTGGAGTTTGCTGCATTTGTGGCGGTCGTGTGGTGGGCTTCGGTTGTTCCATGCCTTTGAACCATTGGTTTGACATTTGGTTATTTTCAAATGGGCATTCTTGTGCGCGATGTCCCTTCTGTTGACAACTGGTGCATTGTTGTTCCCTTAGTGCAGGGCAGTCTGTGGATCTATGTCCAATTTCTAGGCATCAAAAACATCTGCCTTCTTGAAGACATCGTTGTTTATCTTCCGGTGACAACCAACCATTCACTCGATGTTGGTTGATCCAGTCCTTCGCAGACTGTTCTGTGGAGTCCAACTTTGGGCTTCCTTTTCTAGGTGTTTGTTGGTGGCTCCCTGTTTGACTAAGTTCGGTCCAAGCTCCAGGTAACATAGTGATGAGTCTTGGATATCAGTTGAAGGTATGGTTGGGTGTAGTATGTGGGGTTTTGCTGATCTAGTGACGTTCACACTTGCTATTGGTCACTGTCGTTTGTTCCTTTGGCTTTGATAGGGCCTTGTGACGTTTGAGATGGTCTATTAGTCACTCTGGGCTCACACCGGGTCGTTTCAATGTCTTGTTACAAAGACCTGGTAGGATTTCTTCCCAGTACGTTGGTAGAACAATCCTTCAGACGCTTGGTGTCATGTACTAGTCTTAGATCGGGTGAGGTCTTCCTTAATTTTGGAGACCTATACTGTTTGGCGGGTCGGGTAGCAGAAGCAATGCTTTACTGCTTCGAGTGGGTCAGGGAGTGAGAACTTTTACAAGTTCTTTTAAGCGTGTGTGTGATAATGATATCCGTTCTGGTGACACTGTAGTGTCTGGTATCTTGTGGACCACTTGCGGATCCCTAAAGTCGATCGTTCAAGGCACTAGGTGCCTATGTAAAAAGCTTGACTTGTGTGGCAGCTCCTAGCCAGCCACGGGTTGTGCTTGCAGGTGCACAACACCTTCATGTGCTTTAGCACTGCCTGGCTTCTGCGTGTATTCTGGTGAGGCAATAGGGCCTCCTGCAGTAGCCGGGCCGGTGCCCCGAGCTACCAGTCCTTGAGTCTGTCGGGTACGGTGAATGGTGTGTCTTCTGGTTACACGTGAGTAAGGTACGAGCAGCGCGTGCATGTGTCAGTACACAAGTACTTGGGCTAACACCCTTAGTGTGTCAACCTAGGTGTCTGTCTTGTAATGCAGGTTATCAGAGTTGTCCCCTACCCTTGATGGAGGTAGAGACGCGAAGATAGATGGTTCACAAGTTGAGAGGGAAGACGCAGACAAGGGGGTTCAAGGTAATGATGATAGGATTGCAAGGCTCAAGTCAAGCTTAAGGCTTGACTGTTTGTAAGTACAGGTCTTATATACTACCTGGTACTAGTCAGTATGAGTCATCGTATGACCTAGTCATAGTACAGTAAGCAATCAGTCATTTGTACAGTAAGCAGCCGAGGGAGTCAGTAAGAGTCATACAGTACTCAGTCAGAAGGAGTTGTCGAGGCTGCATGTAGGAGTCAGTCAGAGTCAGTGTGGCTGCCTATAGCCACCAGTATCATATGCAGTCAGTTAGGCTAAATAAGGTAGGCCAAATCACATGTTAGAGAACAGTCACTGGGTCTGGCACCTGACTGGTCAGGTGCACGATAAGTCACATGGTATCACGTGACAGGTCACATGCCTGGTCATGTGAGGAGTCTAGGGTTGAAATCGAGTAATCAGTCACAGGATTGTGGGAGTAGTCATGTGCTCCCCAGTCATGTGGTACCAAGTCAGGTGCACAAATCAGGTGGTAGGTTAGGTAATTGGTCAGGTGATGAGGTGTGAGAGATAGCGATAAGATGGAAAAATGGTGTCTGGACGCTACACCATGGGCTGCATCTGTTGCTGTGTGGCGCCCTGATGGTGGTGGCCACAGAGGCGATGGCAATGGTGATAACAGTAGCAGTGGTGACAGCGACGCAAGAGGTCGCATTGCTGAGGCGGGGTGATGAGATGGCACTGTGCGATGGCAAAGCAATGGCATACGCAGCCAACAACTGGTGCTGGCGCACCGCTGAACTGCTCACCTCCTTGGCTGTGCTGTGGGCGAATGAGAGCACAAGCCTTGCTGGGCTCATTAACAACAGGGGAAGGAGGGGAGAGTGGCCAGCAATGGCAAACACACCTGTGTCTCCCACATAATTCAGTGAAACGTTGCCGATGTAGACATTAAATCCCATCTGCTATTTTACCTATGCTTTCATGAAAGCCCACATTGGCCAACCAAAGAAAAGATGCCATAGTTTACAGATGGGCCCAACTAAATAATTACACAAATGTTTTAAAAGCTTTAGTATCACAATGAAAACACCATACTAGTACTCCAAAACATTTGATGCCACCATAATGAAAATTTAGTTTGAAGCGTGGAATACCTCGAAATGGCCAAGCCTTTCATTGAGAGATGCTGCCGATGCCTCAAAATGGCATGACTGATAACATCGAATTGGCCCAGCACCTGTAAAACTGCACACTGCCGATGACCTCCAGATGGCCCAGAACTGGCCAAAGTAGTGCTGCCAATAACACCCTGATGACCGCAGAGTTGATTCAAGTGTTGCTACCAACAGCCTCATGTTGGCCCATTTCCTCCTCAAAGGTGTCATATTGGTTGGCCTGCATAATTTGCAGTTGGCTGGATGGCTGCCGAGCAGGGTGCTTGCATTGGCCCATAATGCAAATGCACTGACTGGGCCAATGAGCTCGAGTTGGCCTATAGCAGCCTAAAGGATCTTGGGTGCAAGCGCTCACATGGGCCCATTCATATGCCAGGGGTTTTTCCCAATTAGCATGTATTGGCCTGTCAAGCGCGATATGGGCTGCTGCTGCACGAGAGTGTCGCATGGGCCTGCATAGGTTGTTCAGATGGCTGCCGAGCAAATTCTCGGATTGGCCCATCATGCAAATGCACTGATGTTGCTGATGTGTTCAAGTTGGCCAACAGCAGCATGAAGGGTCGCAGGCGCAAGCCATCGCATGGGCCTATTCAGACACCATATGTTTTTCGCAATTAGCATGCATTGGCCCATCCAGCACGATATGGACTGCTGCACAAGAATGTCGTATGGGCCCGCATAGGTTATCTAGATGGCTGCCAAGCAAATTCTCGGGTTGGCCCATCACGCAAATGCACTGATGTTGCCGATGAGCTTGAGTTGGCCAACAGCAGTCCGAAAGGTCGCAGGTGCAAGCCGTCGCATGGGCCTATTCAGACACCATGTGTTTTTCACAATTAGCACGCATTGGCCCGTCGAGCACTATATGGGCTGCTGCATGAGAATGTCGCATGGGCCCGCATAGGTTATCCAGATGGCTGCCAAGCAAATTTTCGGATTGGCCCATCACACAAATGCACTGATGTTGCCGATGAGCTCAAGTTGGCCCACAGCAGCCTGAAGAATCTCGGGTGCAAGCCCTCACATGGGCCCATTCATGCGCCATGGGTTTTTCACAATTAGCACACATTGGCCCATCAAGCACGACATGGGCTACCGCACAAGAATGTTGCATGGGCAGCATGCATTGGCCTGTTGAGCACAATATGGGCTGCTGCACGAGAATGTCGCATGGGCCCGCATAGGTTGTTCAGATGGCTGCCAAGCAAATTTTCGGATTGGCCCATCACGCAAATGCACTGATGTTGCTGATGAGCTCGAGTTGGCCATCAGCAGTCTGAAAGGTCACAGGCGCAAGCCATCGCATGGGCCTATTCAGACACCATAGGTCTTTCGCAATTAGCACGCATTGGCCCATCTAGCACGATATGGACTGCTGCTTGAGAATGTCGCATGGGCCCGCATAGGTTATCTAGATGGCTGCTGACAGAATTCTCGGATTGGCCCATCACGCAAATGCACTGATGTTGTCGATGAGCCTGAGTTGGCCAACAGTAGTCTGAAAGGCCGCAGGTGCAAACCCTCGCATGGGCCCATTCAGATACCATGTGTTTTTCACAATTAGCACGCATTGGCCCGTCGAGCACGATATGGGCTGCTGCGCGAGAATGTCGCATGGGCCCGCATAGGTTATCCAGATGGCTGCC
>Ga0307510_10007867_pt1 | contig 12699 bp, 8 predicted proteins | sample 12_EM_MG_FD_207224 | JGI IMG/M metagenome (GOLD analysis project Ga0307510, IMG submission 207224) | Populus trichocarpa ectomycorrhiza microbial communities from riparian zone in the Pacific Northwest, United States - 12_EM | ecosystem: Host-associated > Plants > Roots > Unclassified | place... | reverse complement strand
CATGCTCAGATCTAACACCACTGTCCCCGCTCGGTTAGATTAAGGCCGACAGAAGCGCCTAAAGTCGTTTTGTATGGGGCCTACAGCCGGAGAAGTGTCAGGGTGGAGGGTCAACCGGTCAAGACTGGCAACACTGGCATGTGGCGTGACAGATGGCACTATCAAGTACCAACACGAACAACCGAAACACCCATATATGTCCATACAAATTGTCATGCCACGGTAACTTGAAAATGGCGATTGACATCTTCTACAGTAGTTAGTTAAGGGATACGTGAAGTGTTAAGTGGATCACAGTTGACGTAAGCCTACTAGTAAACACGTACACACGACAGAAATTACGACAAATCATCTCTGTTCAAGTCGGCCTGTCGAGCGGTCCCAAATCAGCGGCAACAGCCTGAGGACCTAGCCAGTCCTGAAAAACTATGTCGAATCCCATCCAGGCCGAGTTCAGATCGTACGACTGACCTCAATTTTGTGCAGCGCCTTTCTGGCCCTCTCGGCGTAGAGCTTCGCCACTATGATCCGCTTGAGCAGGTTCATTTCACGCAAGGTACCTTTGAAATCACTCGCACTGGAGATATCATCGTTGAGTGCAGGACTAGGGTGGGAAAGCACACCTACTGAGAGAGCAGGTCCTCGGCCGGCTGGCGTCTTGATGGACTTAATTCGGCTCCGCGATCGTTGAGCAATCTTTGGGCCTCTGATACATAATGGTCGCCTTGTTCCTCTAGTTTACGGGGTCTCATGCCGTTGAAAGGCCACATGGCTCGAGGCCTGGTTCTTCGACGAATCGATGTTGGAGAGGGGCGAGGGATTTGTCGTGTTCTAGTGTTATCATCCAGCTTAAGTAGCAGCAGACGCACCGCCAAAGGAGAGCGGATTAACTACCGGATTACGCTTTACTATGTCAACACAATAGAGGAAGACGTATTCGTAAGATATCGGTAAGAAGGGTGAGTGCCAGTCCAAGTCTGCTGGTTGAAGTGTGCAGTACTGCATGGCCTTGATGGATTCATTGATCATGTCAACCGCGGCTCGCTAGGATGGGCCAATGCCTCACGGAAGACCTACTGTAGGTACGTCCGCCCATATGGACATGGATACACAACACGAGGAGCATTGCACTGCAGAACTGCATTGAATGATCTAGTCAGATATTGTAAGGTACCGGAGATAGGCGCTGGGGCGCTGGGGCGTGAAACCGTGGTACTCTAACCTTTCGCAGCCATGGTCATGTACACAAAGAAGGTACGTTGTGACGGGCAGGTTGGTTGCCCAAAGTTCCGGACGGGAAGGTGGAAACTGACAAATCATAATGGGGCCACTCCAGGACAGAACTCTGCAAGAACCCGGGGGGTAGTAGACTACCAGTAAAGTTCCAGTAATAGGGACAGTGTGATAGCTGGTCTAGTTCTCTGGAGCCATGATTTGTCTACACAGACAGGGTACTGTGCCGCACAGCACTACCTGGCGACGGCGCAAGGGAAGGGAATTCCGGGTCGGAAAACTGTATCGGACCGGTTGCCGAGCGCTGTAAGGGGCGGACTTTTTCCTCTCTTATAACTTACTGGCATTATCACGCTCGCACGCCTTGACTAGCTTGACTTCTCCATTGCACACCAAGTCTCATCTTGATGCACCGATGCACTCCCTTGCACCTGCCGGTCAGATGCCTACTCGGGGGTGCATTTTTAACGACGTTTATAAGCTGATCTATGGCATACAAATGGGAACGTTAGAATTTAGTTCCGAGTGGCCGGTGGCACTCCGAGGAGAAGAACTCGTCTTGTCTGGAGGTCAGGTCAGAAACGTATCGTGTGATGCATGTGGCATGTGGTAAGAGGGCGGTCCAGGCGAATGCAATAGGTTACCACTGATATACGCGTACAGCCGGGCCCCAGAATAGAAAGGACCACCATGTCATCTTAATGACACAGACCGACTTACCGGGTCAGCACACCGAAACACAACACTTCCAAAAAGATCTATTGCCTTACCCGAACATGAAACAGGGTATGGAAAAAATTGTGATCGCGAGGTATCAACGATAGATGGCATTCCCCGCAAGGCTGTTCACAAATTTAATGTGCTTAGGGTTGGGCCGAAGATACTTTTTCGAGTATCATAGGGCATGATAATGCAGCAACACTGTGTTTATGAGGTTTGGTGCTGGTCGTTAGAGACGGGGTGATACCACATGGAAGTGGGAAGTGCGCCCGTCTACAACTGGAGTAGCTAGGACGACACTTGAGGAGAAACGAACATAGTTAGGGAAGACTCAGGGTGTGTGAGAACGGACTGATACGTACGCCACCAACTATTGGAAGTATGCGACGTGCCCATAGGATTCAGTTACTGGTGTCATTAAAAAGCACAGGTCTAAGAAGTTTGATACAACGTAGCCAACCATAAGGGGCCGTCGTTCGCATCCAAGTGCTGATAGGACCACGATCACGGCAACGTCCCTTCTAGCGTCGATCCCATGCTACCATGACGAACCCCCCCCCTGTTCAACCAGCTCCCAGGGGTGGTCGCCGCTGAATGAAGTTGCACACATTCGGCTCCATGGAACGTCTAGCGCCCGAGAAATCCGCAGTGGCCTCGATGGGCAGTTTTTGGCAGATGCGCCGAGGTGTCGCGCGCTCCGCCCACGATTTCCACACAGGGAAAGGGCGTGCCACAGGGCTGAAGTTGACCGATGCGATGTAATACCGAAACCGACTTGGGCCAACACAGCAAGACACATTAGGATCGCGGATTCTCAACAATGACTATCGGAGATGCCTCATTGAGCAGGCGCGCTATCTGATGGGGATCACATCAATGCGTCGGTACGCATGAACAAATATAACCGTATGCGTATTCGGAACGTTCCGTTGCGCAGAAAGTAGTGTCCGTGGTATGACATGGATCTGGGTGAAGGAATAGAAGTACACTGTCAGAGAGAAACGCTTCACACACGCATAATCGCTCTTGGCGCATGCAGACACATGTGACGCAGCGCGTTCCGTTCCACGATCCACGATACCAACCGAGGCTGCCCATCCCGGCACTTGCCCGCCAGTGGAAACGGGATAGACCGGAAGCGCGCAAATTACGGACACGTGCCTACCATATAATTACGAGGGGTGGCCAATTCGTAATTGTGCCTGAGCTACAACCCCTGACCGGCGCCACCCCTCATTCACGATCACGATACCCAGAGGGCCAGAGCCCTGGAGCTGTGCAGGCAACGGGTTAACCCGGATCGGAAATCAGGAAGCGCGTGAAATACCCAACCCAGGGATGGTAACGGTTCAAACATCCATTATGTTTCTTATTCAACTTTGAAACACACTATCGTTGAGATGACGAAATCGACAGCGGGACAGAGCGAAGACCGCCCAGTTCCGTCTTAAAATTGTAGGATATATATAGATCATTGATAGCCCCAACAGACATTGTTCGCAAACGCGAGAAGTGCCGTCATTGCTATCTTCCAGAGGGGGCCAGGTCAGTTCTCCAGGCAAGCCAAAAATGAGAGAGCGAGACGTACATGAAATACAAAAATGGCAGTCTTTGCAAAGGTGGTTTCTCTCAAGACTCACATTCTCGCAAGTGCGACGACACCATGTGGGATGAAGAACGAGTCCGTCAGCAAGGTCATTGAAATTTGCATAGATCGACTTTCCGCAGTGAGATAAGCCGCTTGTCATCGCAAAAACCATTGATGTACTGACAGTACCCTCTTCATCGAGGGAATCTCAGTCGGCTGAATGAGAAATGAGGGACAACTTTTTTTTTTCGTCGTGGGAACCTCTTGGTGCAGTCGTGGTTACGGGCTGTTTGTCAGCGCGGGCCGCGACATCCGCTGAGCCCAACCGTTTTTCACGTTTTCACGGTGCCGCGTCCTGGTCTGCGTCCTCTGGGTCTCACGGTTCTTTCACTCCTCGCATGCCGGTTGTTGTCGTACTCAAGTGATAGCACCCAAGGCAAGCACGCTGTATGTTACTCGCAGCTGGACAAGTTCTGTCAGGGTTGAAGGTCAAGGCACCACACAAAATGTGACGCATAATGTTACCGTCGAAGTACGAACAACCAAGGCTTTCCTACGTCCGTACAATTGGTCTATTGTTAAGGGCCACATTTTCGAGATAGATGAGGGATCAAATAAACGGGCCATATGTCGAGAAGAAAAATAGTCAGGGGCAAGTCAACCAAAAACATTCGCAAAGTATCGTGTCCTCCCCCTCCACTTCATTCCTGCTGACACCAGTCGCGCACAGGACCAGGCATCAGGAACAATCGGTATGTCGAGTAGTTCCGAATCAACGGCTCCAATTCAAGGATACAGCCCGTCCTGAAAGAGAATATCCGTCAGTTTTTGCACAATCAAAGGTAAGATCAATGAGACCATACGACTAACCTTGATTTTCAGCAGTGTTACTCTGGCATTGTTGGCATATAGCCTCGCTGGGACAGTCCTTTTAAGCAGGCATTTTCCACGCGGGGTTTCCTTATAATCATTCGCACTGGAGAGACACCATCGTTGAGTAAGGTGTCAGGATGAGAAGGCCTACTGACTGAGCAAGCAGGTCCTGGGCGGATTGGCGTCTTGATGGCCATGATCTAGCCCAATGATTGTCGAGCAATTGCTGGGCCTCTGATACCAGCCGGTCGCCTTGACGCTCAAGTTTCTGGCGGCTCAAGCCGTTGAAAGCCCACATGGTCTCAAGTCTGATCCTTCGATGATGGACAGGAGTGGGGGGTTGTCGTGCTCCAGCGATACTATCCAGCTTAAGTAGCGGAAGTGGTGCCGGGGTAAGCAAGTAGAATGCCTCCCGGATTCACGATTTGCCACATCTCCGTTATAGATGACAGTATGCCCATAAAAAGTGTAAGTTCTGGTCTAAGTTCATCAGTAGAAGCGTATTTCACGGCGATGACAGATGAACAGAGTTCGTACTAACCTTACCGGTGGTTCCCTGGAATGGGATATACGTCTTTTGCTGGTCCCGGTACCAGAACGGTTTCCCATTTAGGCATGGATACGCAGGGTGAGAGGTGCACTTGCGTCGAACGATCCATAGAGATATGGTAACCTACCGCTGATCATGATACCGGTGATAGAGGCTATTGTGGGATACACTAACCTTCGTAGCCACAGCCTGTGACAGCCATATACATAAAGAAGATACATCGTGATGAGTTGCCCAAAGTTCAGGAAGAATCCGGGGCACTGCCTACCGGCCAGATACCGGCAACGGCAATAGAAGCAATGGCGTGCTGGTCTAGCCCTGTATTGCCGTGATTGTATAAAGTGGGATCAGCACTACATGGCGACAAGTCGCCCGACGCCACGCGGCTCTGGGTCGGAAAATACAAGCCAGCCGGGCCCGGGGAAGCGCTCGCCAATCCAGGCAAAGGCCACCGCATTCCCACCCTTGGCCCGGTCTCCGCTCAATCGCTCACATCACAACTGCAATCATCAGTACACACTCTCATATCTGCCAGTTGGATCCCCACGGATCGAACACTTCCTTGTAATTGAACAACGTTCGCGCGCTGTACTACAGTATATTATTGCAGAAGTCAGAAATGAGTTGTAATGAGTGACTGCTGGTACTCTTGGGCGAAAACGCGCGGAGTTCTCCAAGAGTTTTCGCCCTGAGGGTGTGATTCAGTGACGAGGGCTCCGCCGGTTGGCATCTCAGGAAGTGAAGTCGGCGATATGCGGCCAAAGGGCGGTGCAATGGTCAAAGCCATCCAGCCAATCAGATGCACCGTCAGGCACACATTTTAGAGTTCGGAATTCGAATCTACTGGGCTCCGCTCAGCTCACCTAATGTAATACCCAAGGAGCGACTCGGACTCGGACTTGCCAGTGTATGTAGCCTGCGGCCGCTATCACGGTTGAGGGTCAAGACACAACACATTGCAGCCATGTGGTAGGGCAGATGAAATCATGGACAATATGAACAGTCAAGGCTTTCCTACGGGTCCATATAATTGTTGAGCTATTGCTAAACATCATTTTTTCTGTTCAGCTGGGCGGTTCAATAAACCGGCCATGGGTCAAGAAGAAGAGTAATCGAGAGGGTCATAATATGAAGTAGTAATCGTAAACTATCATCTCCTGCTCCGCTTCATTCCTACTGACGCCAGTCGTGCATGCGACAAAAGCATCACGAATGAATCGATCTTTGGGGTGTTTCAAGTTCGCGGTTCCAACCTAAGGAGACAACCGATCCTGCAAGACAATTTCAGTCCTGCTCAAGCCAAAGTCAGGCCACCAGATCGTACGACTAACTTTGATTTTCAGCAGCGTTTTCCTGGCATTGTTGGCGTATCGCCTCGCTGGTACGATCCGCTTGAGCCCACGCATGCACTTTCCACGCAGGGATTCCTTGTAATCATTCGTACTGGAGCGACATCATCGTCAAGTACCTGATTAAGGTGTGAAGGCCTACTTACTGAGCGAGCAGGTCCTGGGCGGGTTGGCGCCTCGATGGCAATAAATTGGTCCAGCGACTGCCAGTGTTGAGTAAACGTTGACCCTCTGATACCAGTCGGTCGCCTTGATCCCCTAGGTTCCGGGGGTTAAAGCCGTTAATAGTCCGCATAGTTTAGGTCTAATCTTTGGAGCGAGGGGGTTGTCGAGCTCTAGTGATACCGTCCAGCTTAAATAGCGGAAGCACCGCCAGAGGATAACTCCCGGATTCACATTTTGGTACATCGCCACTATTGGTTGCAATGTATCCATAGGAAGTGCTCGTCCAAGCCGATCAGTCGAAGCGTATTGCGCCGCGATAACAGATCCGTAGAGTCTCACTCACTCTCAAGTTGGCTTGCTGGACTGGAGCACGTGTCTCTTGCCGATTTAACAACCTTTACCTATAGTGGTACGGATACACTCAAGGTGAGAAGTTTGTGCGCTGCCAAGTTGTATTGACTGACCCATACTAGTAGAGATATGGTACCATACCGCCGAGACCGGTGATAGAACCAGAGAACCTATCGTAGGATACAGTAACCTTCGCAGCCGCGGCCCAGGCCTGCGCACGAAGTGGTACATTGTGGCGAGGTGCCCAAAGACCAAAGACCAACGCAAGGACCCGGAACACCTATCACCGGTAGATAGCGGCGATAGAAGCAACGGGCTGCTGATCTAGCCCTCTGTTGCCGCGTGTTGCGGTGATTGTCATGATATACTAAACAGAGCGCTACAACACTTTATGGTCGTCCAACGCCGCGGTGCCTCGGGTTGGAAGATGGAAACTAGCCGGGGACTTGCGGCCGGAAGCCACTAGTGGTAGCCAGCCTTCGCCGCGTAATAACTGCAATCAATTAATGCACTACCGAGTCCCTCGTACTACCTGCTAATGATCTGGATCGAGGTTTACATGCTCTGAGTCAGGCTGCACCACAGTACATTGCGGTAAGTCAGAAAAAGGGCGTAAAGGGTGGACATCATTCTGGGATGAAAGCATTCCTAATGTCCAGTACATCTGAAGAATACTGTGCAACGCATCTGCGGGGGTTCGACCTCGACGATTGCAAATAGAGTACCACTGGTACATGGTGAAGATTACGATTACGTCTTTGCCAGTAAAAATGCCGCCGTGCGAGGAGAGGAAACGTTCGAGCCTCTTTGACTACGGTGACAAAAGTACAGTAGAAATAAAGGTACATAGTATATATAAGCAGAGATATCGTGTTGTCATCTTGATAACAAAAAATGACTGACAGAGTTGAGAGACAACATATTACCAAACATCTATTACCACATTTGAAGAAAACGCGATAAGCGATCAGCGGCATACGGCATGATGCATGATATATGAAAACTTTGAGCACAAACGATTGGGTCGAACGTGCTTCCGCAGGTATCGGGAGGAACGCCGCCGGAGTCCGAAAAATGCAGCGGCGACGTGTTTATAGGTTTTTATGTACTATGTACTACTGTGCAAGGCGGGCTAGCACCGTATGTAGGTCACGATGGGGAGCGTGCAATTGAAATCCTCATCTATGATAGAGTAGTCCACAGCTAAAGATCACGTATTCTAGTCAACTGAGAGACGTAGTAAACTGGGTCGTTCTGAAGAGGAAAGGAGATAACCAAAAAATCATCAGAATCTTGTAAGTTCTCCGTTTCACTTCTTTCCTCCAGCGGCGGTTGTGCACCTAACAGAAATCACGAATGACTTGGTCTTCCGAAGTGAACAGGGAAAGGAGCATGCATGCCCTACAAGCCATTCAGTTATCAGACAGTCATTCAAAGAGATTATGATTTATGACACAACTAACACGGATTGTTTTCAACGCCCTCTCGGCATCCCTGGCATATCGCCTCGCAAGGAATATTCGCTTCGGAAAGCGTTTTTCCATCAGGGTTTGCTTGAGATCCTCCAAACTGGAGGGGCATCACGCTTGGTCACAGTACCAAAATAGGATGGGCCTACTCACTCAGTGAGCAGGCTGTACGCTTGATAGCGTCTCTCTTGACTCAGGCTATACCTGTAATGCTCGAGAAACTGGCCTCCTGCTTCTGCCTGACGATCGCCGTGTTCCAGGAATTTCTGGGGTGTCCACCAGTGCATGGGTCGAGTGCGGATTGTTCTTTGTCGGAGAGGGACTTGGAAGTTATGGTGCTCTACCGTAGATTCAGTGATACCATCCAGTTTAAATAACAGAGGAATAGCCAGGGTTGTGGAATTAATTCCCGAAAGCAACGCATGCCAACGTAGTCATAAGGATCGTAGATGTCGGCCCTTGGCGGACGGTAGAGGCGTACCGCATGGCAATACTATCAAAGGATTCATTGACCCATGCAGCGCATATGTGGTTCTTGTCAAATTTCGAGGCTGAAATAACGTTTTCCGACGTCGGGGTGTGCCTAAAGAGAACACTGAAATCAAAGGATTCGGGCCGAAGAGCGTAAACCAGCAGAACATGTATCTCTCTGTGTTTCGATATTGGTTTCAACTAGCTAGCATTCGACCCGGTGTCTAACGCCCTGTCATGTGGTGTGAGGCCCCATCCACTTGTCCCCGTCGGGTAGCAAACTCAGGCGCACAGACTAGATCGAAAGTTTTTGCGCGTTGCATGCAGTAAGAGAGCCGCTTAGACAAATGCCGATCTCCACCGCAAAGAAGTTGAACGCACGTCCGGCGTCAAAGCGGCGAGATGCCATGCCGTAACAAAACCGACTTACTGGGTCGGCATACGTTTAGATGGAAGGTTCCGCGAAGATTTACCGATCGAAAGAGATAGTGTGGGCGGAAGTCATGTCTCCAAAGCGATGATATGAAGTCTAAATGATCGTGTTCCAGGCAACACTGTGATCAGTGCCATGAGCAATGTTCCGCAATAACTCACACTGGCAGTTGGGTCGACGGACACGTTCGGAAATCGAGGCATGTAGCAGAACGATGTATGTGCTGAGTGCCAACTAGTTGCGCGGCGTAGAGTTGAAGTATATGCAGCAGGCAATGAGCCCACTGAATCTGATGTAGTCGTGAAGGCGATTCATTAAAGTCATGTAAGACATCGGAATGAGATGGAATTCTGAATTGGATATCCCAGAAAATTTGATAAATGTGCTGATGACAGTCCAGCTGTCGGATGTTTCAGTTATGCTGATAGGATCGTTAGAACACCCAGTTTCCTTCGGGAGGTATAATATCCCTACCATTCCATGATGAACCGTAAAGATATCCACCTTGATCCATGCGGTACCTCGACTAGCTTCGTTCGTTCGTCATCTTACACAATGCCTCGCACTCCTCCGTATTCAGCCAGTTCCCAAGGGTGATCGCGGTAAGCAAAATGACACACACTCGACTCGGTGGAACGTCCAGCGCGCGGGAAGTCACCTCGACGAGCTGTTTTTGGCAGGTCAGCATGCGGCGCAGTAACGAGCGCTCCGGCTTTACGTTGCCGAACCGGGCGAAGACTCACCGCTGGGCCGAAGCTTCCTGAAGCAAATGCAAGGCTGGAACATGTCAGACCCGAACAGGAAGGTGCATTCTAATCGCGCTTACTCAACAGTGATTGTCGGGAATGCTTCATCAAGGAGACGAGCGTTAGGATGGAGCTCGCTCGGTATCGCATCAATACTTCGATATGCGTGAACGGATATAACCATTCGGGCATCCGGGACGTTCTTTGCACGGAAAGCAGTGCCCGTAGCATGACATGAATCTAGATTCAGGTTATAACATGCGCAGGAGCACAAAGGGAAACAAACGAACATCATCGTCCTTAATTCATACACACAGCGCATGTCTGGCAGACATGCGCTGCCCGGCGAGACTTGTACCGCCATACGGTTGCCAATCCCGCGTCATCGTCCATCGTGAAAACGGGCTAGCGGAATAGAAGAATAGAACGAGTCTCAAAACAACGGGCTGTGCGCTTATCATGAGCAATACGACAAGAACCATGAGGAAAGATACTGAAAAAACACCAAGCGCTATGGGGCTATGCGTACATGAGGTGAGCCAAAACCAGAGATAAGGAAGCGCCCGTACGTACGCAAGTGCAACATTGCCTGCCCAGGTCACGATCGCTATCACAAAACCCATGAAAAGAGCAGCCATGCCTGAGTGCGGCGGGCGGGACAAGCTGGGTCGTTTCGATTGAAGAAGAAGGGAGGATATCGCGAACTAAGACATGATATTTAGTGCAAAGCAAAGATAGATAGACCTCAATGAGCCCGACTCACAAGACTTGGCGTCCGCCATAAGGCTCACGGTTCGGGACATGATATCAGGAGGTTCACAGTGGCACGCATCCCGGCTCAGTTGGCGCCTCAACAAAGACCATGCTGGCGGCTGGCGGCGAAAGACCCATCGAGTGAGTGCATCGCGCGGTCACGTGATCGTCCAGTGACGCGATTACTTATTATTTGTAATTGGCCAAATATATCAAATTTCACGATTCAATACTCAGACGAAGACGAAGTGGGAGACTCACCAGCCCTCACATGATGCCATCCTGTAGCAATCAACGAGAACGTACCGAGAGGGTGACCTCCTCTGCAAGGGTGTGTACGTGTAGGACGGCAGAGCAGCCCGCGCAGATAGTTTCTTGTGGTTCAGGAACATCGGCGAAGTGAACATCTATTACCAACGCGATATGAAAAGTCGCATTCCACGACGACATTAGCTATCATCGGCGTACGGCATGATGTATGGTGTTCCATAAAAGCTGTCCAATCTTAACAATTGGGCCGAACGTCCCTTCTCAGGAGTCAGGTCACAGTATCGGAAGGAACGCTGAGTCCGAAACATGATTCATGAAGTAGCGATGTGTTTATGGGATTTGTGGCCCAGTGTACTAGTGTGCAAGGCGGGCTAATACAGTATATAGGTCACGATGGGATGCGTGCAAATCTACATCAATGATAGAGTAGCCCACAGCTAGGGATCACATATTCTAGTCAAGTAAGAGACGGGTACTAAACTGGATCGTTTTGAAGAGGAAAAAGGATAACCAAAAAATCCTCAGAATCTTGTAAGCCCCCGAGAAAACAGATTTGTCCCTGCCTTCCAGTTTCTCTTCTTTCCTTCTAGTGGCGGTTTGTTCACTAAACTGAAATCACGAATGACTTGGTCTTCCGAAGTGAACAGGTATAGGAACATGCATGTCCTGCAAGCCATTATCAGACAGCCATCCAAAGAGATCATGATTTATGACCCAAAAACTAACACAGATTGTTTTCAACGCTCCCTCGGCATCCCTGGCATAGCGCCTCGCAAGGAATATTCGCTTCAGAAAGCGTTTTTCCATCAGGGTTTGCCTGAGATAGTCCAACCTGGAGGGGCGTTACACTTGATCGCATTATCAAAATAGGATAGACTACTCACTGAGTGAGCAGGCCATCAGCTTGATCGCTCATCTCTTGACTCAGTTTATCCCTGTTATCCTTGAGAAACTGGTGTGCTGCCGCTATCTGACTATCACCGTGTTCCAGGGATTTCTGGGGTCTCCAGTAGTGCATGGATCGAATGCGGATTGTTCCTTGTTGGAGAGGAGGTTGGAAGTTATCTTGCTCTAGATTCAGTGATACCACCCAGTTTAAATAACAGAGGAATAGTCAGCGTCGGTAGAATTAACTCCCGAGATCAACGCATGCCAACATAGTCATAAGGAGCGTAAATGTCGGCCCTCGGTGGATCGCAGAGGCGTGCCGTATGGTAATAGGATTCACCGACCCATGCAGCGCATATGATTTCTGTGACAGAACATGTGCTCGGCAATGTACAAGGCCGAAACAACGTTTGCGAACATCAGGTTCTGCCCAAAGAGAACAATGACATCAAAGGATTCGAACCGAGGAGCAACATGTATCTCTCTGTTTCGAGATCGGCTTCAGACCATATTCCTAGCCGGCATTCGGTCCCGAGCCTAGCGCCCTGTCATGTGGGTGAGACCCCATCTACGGAATTCCGTTCCCTTTCAATGTCCAATTCGGATAGCAAACTCAGGCGCACAGACTAGATCGAGAATTTTGGGGCGCTGCATGCAGCAAGAGAGCCGCTTATACAAATGCCGAGCTCCACCGTAAAGAAGTTGAGCTGGTACGCACGTCCGGCGTCAAAGCGGCGAGAAGCCATGCCATGACAAAGCCGACTTACCGGGTCGGTGTCGTTTAGGCGGAAGATTCCGCGAAGATTTACTGATCGAGTGATAATGTGGTGCGGAAGTCAT
>Ga0307510_10007866_pt1 | contig 12701 bp, 9 predicted proteins | sample 12_EM_MG_FD_207224 | JGI IMG/M metagenome (GOLD analysis project Ga0307510, IMG submission 207224) | Populus trichocarpa ectomycorrhiza microbial communities from riparian zone in the Pacific Northwest, United States - 12_EM | ecosystem: Host-associated > Plants > Roots > Unclassified | place... | reverse complement strand
ACTTATGGCTGAACAAGGAGCTGCGTGACCGCCTCATTTTCATTTTGCGATGCCAAATCCCAAGGGGTTTTCCCGTCCTTGTTCCGGGTTGTCACATCCGCGCCGTGCTCAACAAGGAATTTTACGACTTCTACATGCCCCTTGGCTGATGCCAAATGAAGAGGGGTCCACCCATCGTCGTCCTGCGCTGTCAACTCTCCACGGTGCTTGACAAGAAGTTGTACGACCTCCGCACGTCCAAGCTCTGATGCCACATGCAAAGGAGCCCGCCCGACCTTGTTCTGGGTTGTCGTGTCTGCGCCATGCTCGATAAGGAACCGCACGGCGTTTGCATGTCCTTGCATCGACGCCAAATACAGAGGGGTCCTCCCGTTTTTCTCCAGGGCCGTCACATCTGCGCCGTGCTTAGAAAGGAGATGCACGACTTCCATATGTCCAAAATATGATGCCTCGTGCAAAGAAGTCCACCCATCATTGTCTTGGCGTGTCACATCTATGCCCTGGTCGATGAGGAGCTGTGCAATTTCCAGATGTCCTGCTTGTGATGCCATATGCAAAGGAATCTGTCCGTCCTTGTTCTGGGCTGACACATCTGCGCCGTGCTGAACAAGGAACCGCACTGCGTCTACACGTCCTTTCTTCGACGCCAAATATAGAGGGGTCCTCCCGTTTTTCTCCAGGGCCGTCACATCTGCGCCGTGCTTAGCAAGGAGTTTCACGACTTCCACATGTCCAGAATCTGATGCCTCGTGCAAAGGAGTCCACCCATCATTGTCCTGGCGTGTCACATCCGTGCCCTGGTCGATGAGGAACTGTGCAACTTCCAGATGTCCTGCTTGCGATGCCGCATGCAAAGGAATCTGCCCGATCTTGTTCTGGGCCGACAGGTCCGCGCCGCGCTGAGCGAGGAACCGCACTACGCCTACACGTCCTTCCTTTGACGCCAAATGTAGAGGGGTCCTCCCGTTTTCATCCAGGGCCATCACCTCTGCGCCGTGCTCAGCAAGGAGTTGCACGACTTCCACATGTCCGAAATATGATGCCTCATGCAAAGAAGTCCACCCGTCATTGTCCTGGCGTTTCACATCCGTGCCCTGGTCGATGAGGAACTGTGCAACTTCCAGATGTCCCGCTTGCGATGCCACATGCAAAGGAATCTGCCCGATCTTGTTCTGGGCTGATGCATCTGCGCCGTGTTGAACAAGGAACCGCACTACGTCTACACGTCCTTCCTTTGACGCCAAATATAGAGGGGTCCTCCCGTTGTCATCTCGGGCCGTCACATCTGCGCCGTGCTCAGCAAGGAGTTGCACGACTTCCACATGTCCTGCTTGCGATGCCGCATGGAAAGGAATCTGCCCGATCTTGTTCTGGGTCGACAGGTCCGCGCCGTGCTGAACAAGGAACCGCACGGCGTCTACATGTCCTTGCATCGACGCCAAATACAGAGGGGTCCTCCCGTGTTCATTCAGGGTCGTCACATCTGCGCCGTGCTCAGAAAGGAGTTGCATGACTTCCACATGTCCAAAATATGATGCCTCGTGCAAGGAAGTCCACCCATCATTGTCCTGGCATGTCACATCCGTGCCCTGATCGATGAGGAACTGTGCAATTTCCACATGTCCTGCTTGCGACGCCACATGCAAAGGAATCTGCCCGATCTTGTTCTGGGCTGACACACCCGCGCCGTGCTGAACAAGGAACCGCACTACGTTTACACGTCCTTTCTTTGACGCCAAATATAGAGGGGTCCTCCCGTTTTTCTCCCGGGCCGTCAAATCTGCGCCGTGCTCAGCAAGGAGTTGCACGACTTCCACATGTCCGAAATATGATGCCTCGTGCAAAGAAGTCCACCCATCATTGTCCTGGTGTGTCACATCCGTGCCCTGGTCGATGAGGAACTGTGCAACTTCCAGATGTCCTGCTTGCGATGCCACATGCAAAGGAATCTGCCCGAACTTGTTCTGGGCTGACGCTGACGCACCTGCGCCATGCTGAACAAGGAACCGCACTACCTCTACAGGGCCTTTCATCGACGCCCAATACACAGGGGTCTTCCCGTCCTTGTCTTCGGCTGTCGCATCTGCGCCATGTTCGACAAGACACCGCACGACTTCAACATGCCCCTTGCGCAGTACCATATGGTTCCACCCGTCCTTGTCTTCGGCTGTTGGATCTGCGTCATGCTCAGGAAGGAAGCTGGTAGCTCCTACACGCCCATGATGCATCGCAACATGCCATGGAGTACTGCAGTCTTCGTCTTGAGCTGTCGAATCTGCGCCACGCTGGAGAAGGTCGCGGGCGGCTTGAAAACTTGCCCCTTTGGAAATCAGATATGATAGGAAGTCGATTTGTATCCTCGAATGCAACGGCTTTCGCCCATGCTCGTCTTCGTTTTTGGTTACGTTATGGTCGAGAAGGACGTCTGGGGCTTCTACATGTTGGGTTTTCAACGCGAGGTGTAGTGGTGACAACCCGTCCTTGTCTTGGGCTGTGGTAAGCGCGCCGTGCTCAAGAAGGACGCGCACGACTTGCAAATGCCCTTCGAACGATGCAACGTGTAGTGGAGCCCGCCCACCTTCGTCCTGGGCTGCAACATCCGCGCCAAGATCCAAAAGGGTACGAGCAACTTCCTCATGTCCCCAAAGCGATGCCATATGTAGCGGAGTCAAATTGTCGAACCCCCGAGGGTTCACGTCGTGTTTGTGCTCAACGACGAGGTTCTTCACAAAGGCTTGTAAGCCACAAGCAGTGGCATAATGCAAGGGGGTTCCGCTGGTTGGCAGGGGCCTTTCGCCTCGCTTGAGTAGCTTCCAGGAGGGCACCTCTGTGTTGTACAAGGAGACCCAGATCGCAAGATGTGGTTTGCTTGGGTCAATCAGGTCATTCATCCCACCTTCCAGGTTTCGCGACGCGTCCTCGGACCGGGCATGATCAACCCAGTGCAAGGCAGCATATGGAGCAAGAGCGAATTTCCGGACGCTCTCTTCGGTGTGGCCTTTATCTGGGTGTAGGAGAATTCCAAGGCAGGCTTGTGCCATGAGGGTGTGAGCAGGGGTCATGGAGATATGATAATGGGAAATTTCGTCCTCTGCTCTGGCAAGGCGAGGAGAAATCAAGAATTCTTTGACAGAAAAATGTGAAAATTGTATGAGTTGGGAATCCCCGACGTCGATGATGGCAAGCAAACTGGGGCAAGTAGACAGCACTGCGTCTACTGGATCATCCAAGCGCCATCCCTCACGGAACTTTGGAATCGGCCCCGCCTTGAAATCGAATGCGAGAAGCTCTGCCAATTCATCAACACGGAGAGGGCGGGAAGCCACAGCTACACATTGAAACAGTCGGTGGGCAAGTTCCCTATTCGCCTTATTGATCTCTTGCAAGGTGCGCTCATACGTCTTGTCGAGTGTCTCTGGTAATTCGGCCAGGACACCGTGGATATTCGAAGGGTGGCAGCCACGAAGATAGACAAGTTGGCAATATACCCATCTGAACCTACGTTGCGGGTATGAGTAAGCCTCATCACGAATTTAGATATCCACGCCTCACATCCCATCAGCTCTTTTCGTTAGGACGTCAATGACGAGCTGCTTATGTTCCGATTTCCATCTTCGCATGCCGTTAACGACCGACTTGATATAGTCTTTGATGTCCTGCATTTGGCCCCTTTCTTCGTGTAAAGAAACGGAATATGAAGTCAACGGATAGAGGACGAATTTGATGTCCGCCTCGGGTCGGCTAGTGACGCATAGGCGTAGGTTCGGGACTCGTAACTCGATAAGCTCCTCCAAAAGATTAAGGACTTTCTCGCGAGGTGATGGTATATCAGAAATGTCTGAACATTCGTCCAAGGCGTCGACAATTAGGAAAACAGGGGCTTGTCCTGTTAGTTCCAGTAATTCCTTCAAACACGCGATAAGTTCATCGTCGCTGGGATGTTGTAAACCGCTGGCATGATCCGAGTAGAAATTGGAAAGAATGTCACAGTACGGTTCGGATTGATGACAAAGCTGGACCAGCATAGACGAGAGTAGCCCACGTAAATTCCTCTTGTCATCTTCGTTGAAGTCATGATAGAAAAATGCCAGTGAGGCAAGCCCACGTCTCTTCATAGCGACGATATCTTGGATGATTGCGGAACTAGCCGGGGTCATCAGCTTTCGGGAAGGAGATACCAAGGAACTGAGGATCAGCTCACCAAAGCACGCTTTTCCCGACGCCCGCTATGAGAGGTGGAAATCATCAGTTTCTATAACGTTTGAAGGGCTGCACAGCAACTGACGCTTCCCATGTATCCATAAGAGAGAGCTCAGTCCGGATGATTTCCATTTCAAGAAGGTATCACCTTGGACGAACCACGCAGCCGTCCCTTTATGACGCGATCCCAGGGCGGTGTTGTGATTTTTCCATGGATCGGGAGAGGAGAGCCAACTTTGGATATCTTTTTGCAACTTGTCGCCTGCCAGACGATCTCAGCGCTTTCAGACAGCCATGACAATGTCAAGGTATAACTGACGTTTCGACTTGTTCATATCGCTCGCCATTTGATGTAGAATTTCTAACGCTCAGTCAGACACAGAACTAGTTCCGTTGTGGCGAACAAAACATGCCAAGAGATTTTAGGACAGTAGCACCCGAAGCCTTTCCGTCTAAATGGTTGGATACTCAACGATCAGCGGGAGACGAGTAGATGCGTTTGCTCACTTATATCCTGTACAAGACCATGGACGATCTTGAGAATCTCCGCCGCAGTCGTCCGGGCCTCATCCTGGGTGAGCCGATCTAGCCTTTGGAGGACTGCCTCGGCATCCTTTTCTCCTCCAAAAAGCCTTTTGACGAATTTCTCTGAGTTGCACTGAGTAAGGTACCACGTTGGGGAGGACGGACTCACTCGGTCGTCCCTGCTTGAGCTCTTTTGTGGCCAGCGCAAGTGTGGAGACCAGCTCCACCATTATCTTTACAACTATCTCGTCCATGGCATGTGTAGGAGGGATCTTGGTATATATATCGAGACGCTTGAGAAAATTTTCAATTGACTCGAGCAAATCGCCGAGTGCGTCGTAGCTATCGATCACGCCTTTGGCTGCCTGGTGCATTCGGATGTCAACGATACGTGAGCAGAAGCCTTAAAATTGCACATACGGCAAGTAAGACACCGAGGCCCGCCTGTATAATTGTCGCAGGTGGAAATGCCTTTAGGACAATATCAGAGATTTGTGAAATCCTCGCAGCATTATCTGGCGTACCAGGCCTATGGCACCACTGAGGGAACTGGTGGTCGAAAGCTGATCTAGAACCGATACCGTACTCCCGATTGATCGCATGATTCTATCGCTTCCTCTGAATTCTTTTGCCTGATCTTGAAGTAATGCAACAATTGTCTCGACAGAGTGGCAGTTCCCGAGTTTCTCGGCAAGCGGGTGTTTGGCCAATGTTATGTTCGTCGTTGATTCGTAATCTCGCAAAGCCAACTCGAAAAGCGCCTGAAGGCGAGACGATCCTGACTGGTCACCCATATCTGAAATAAGGAAGAAATGTGGACTCGAGAGAGTGAGTTGGCTTGTTGGAATGACGCTACTGATGACAGTATGATACAGTGGTAGTGGTAGTAGAGGGTTAGGGTCGGTGCACTGCCAAGCCAAAAAAGGGTTTGCCATCAAGTTCAGACAATACGCGACGTGATTCTGGTAGCAACGTCGACCCTTGACAGTACGTTGATGAGCCTCATCGAGAACGAAAATGACAAGGGGTCACCGCAGCCCATTCTCCTTGCAAATACCATTCGATGGGAAGATGATATTGATAAGCTCCTCTCCTGCTTGCCGCACCCCTCTTTCGTGGGGTTTGGGTAGAAAGAAACCTGATCGGTTTTTCTCTCTTCCCTTCTGAACGTGTATATACTTGCAAGGTCTCATTGACCACGTAATGTCATAGACGAGAACGAATACTCACCATCCTCGGCCAAAATTCCTTGTCGGTATTGACCAATATTGACCAGTCTCTCCGAATTTTTGACCTTTTGTCATGCGCTCGCGGAACGCACTCGCAAGCCCCTCTTGACGCTTTATCGCAATTCCTCTTAAGTCATTTTGTGACATACCATAGTACTACAGCGGTCATAGACAAGGGTTCGTGAACGGCGAGCACGTCGAGGAAACCCCTTGCAGCGATTTGCAAGCGCATGAGGCGGCGGCGGCGAGCCACACCCTTAGGGTCCCTTACATGGCTGAAGGGGATGAAGAGACGATGGGGTTGATGGCTCAGGTTGACCGGGATCACACAAAATTTATAGCCTGGTCCCGGAAGTGCCCAATGTGCCTCTTGGGACTCTTGGTATGCTGTATGCATCCGTTGTCGTTGCAGTGCCAGAGCACTTCGTGGCCAAGAGCATCACCTCCCACGGGTCGACCCTGGTTTCATGCCTCGGTCTTGAGAATTACAGCGTCCTTGAACAGTTAAGAAGACGTGAGCGAGCAGACAGGTGCTCCTGCACACGGTGTCGTTAGGATCTTTCAGACTTCCGTTCCAAGGCACTTAATGAATACCATTTGCCATACAATACTAAAGGTATCCGTATAAGCATAAGGAAAGATAGAGGTGGGCTTATTAGTCCAAGATATTACCCCCTTCCCCAAGGGATCCATGTCTATAAGCCGGAAGCGCGTCCGTAGCACGAAGTCAGGCGTGACTCGTCTCTGGAACCACCTCCTTCCATGCTGATCGTGTTGCTGCGCGGATACGCATGCTGATGCTGCTGAAGTTATCCAAGGCAGGGCGAACGTCGAACGAGAAGACGGGCGACCCGTCCGGAAGCGGTGATGCGCCATAATAATCACTAACATATCGGATTTCTTCGCCAGCCGAACCCGTCGGACAATCCAGACGTGGCGGTCAAATGGACGTTCGCTACTGGTAGAAGGGTGACATTATCAGTATCGTGGTAGCTGAGGGTCAATGTATCCTAAAACATACTTGAAGCGGTCCCGTAGGAGCCAGCCGGCGAATAGGGAAAACCTCGCCCTTGACGAGAGTTCACCCAGACGCCCTTTGAGAGCGTACCAGTCGAAGCCTCTCGTCTCTGCCAAACCAGACACACGTTCGTTAGACGCGCGATCCACCTCAGTCGAGTGAAGGAAACAACACACTTGTCGACGTGAGCCTTCCACTTCTGCACTTCGTCCCACGCCTTCTCATCCAAGAAGTTGTGGATCTGCACAATCGTGTCGATCTCGCTTCCCGAAGTTGGAAATCCCTTGCGGACCAACGCGTTGTAGAGCTGTTGCGGAGACGGGATACTCTCAGTTCCCCGCGCCGTCGCGAGGGATCGGAGATTCCGTGCCCTCGGTGGGGAGATCGGTAGTCTGAGAAGGTGTGTGCTCCCACGTGAGCTCCCACGTGAGGACGGGGAGATGCGTTTTGTGGGTCGAGCGTTTTGCACGGAGCATTGGGCAGGAGCGGCGGCGGCGGCGGCGGCGGCCGATGACGATCTCGACGGGGACGCGTGATTGACGGGACAGTTGGCAACGGAACGTGAGGACGATTGCGCGGTTTGCTAGGGAGGCGTGATCTACCGGACGGACAGGAAGACCGGGCAGAAGAAGACCTTTCCGTGCGTTTTTCAAACGCCGACCCACTGGACAACTCCCGAGTGACGATGACGTGGCAGAGTGTTGGGTGGAAAAAGAGGTCCGACCCATTCTCTAGAAGAAGGAACACGTCGCGTTACAGAGTGCAATGTATAGCGCAGAGCGTAGAAATTTTGTTCGGGTTTGAGGTTTTTTGCTCAATGAACGGTGGATGAGACATGGGCGTGACGACAGACTACTGACGGACTCCGGAGTCCGTCCGGACATAAACTTATGCATTATGTCCCAATTTGCACGACCCGACATTTGAGCGTGAACAAAAATTTCTGGGGCGGGAAAACGCTAACTAGTATCTGGCACCCCCCATAGAGATCAGATACAATCCAGCGCTAACGCACTCCTCTTATCTTCTTCCTCATCTTTACACCTCCCATTCTCTTTTCGGTTTCCCAGAGACCCCAGACACTACGAGTGCATCCTCTGACCCTTTACTGCGTGCTGCAACCAATAACGTTCCCTCCATCCCAGCCGCGCTACAGGCTTGCCAACGAAAGGGGGCTTCGCATCCGAAACTCAGTGGGAGCGGCTGGCGGTTCACGACAACTTGAAAGGGTGATGTTTCGGGACGGGACGAGCCTTCCGAGCCCATGACGGCCCTTGTAACGCCTCCTCTTATTTCTTTTGCGAGTCCCGACTCAGGAAAACCCCTTATTCACTTTTTCTACTTCTTTATGCTTTTTTAGAAAAGAACTACAAAAAAGCCAAGTCCTTTACTTGCAAGAGTGGTTTCTGAGCCAGTCAAAAAGGTAGATTGCTTTTCAAAGTACCCTCAACTCAAAAAGTACATGTTATCAAAGTCTGTGCTTTCCTGGTGGAGGTGGAATTTCGGAGACCCTCAAGTGCCCCATCAGCGGAATTTCTCTCCGCTTTCGGAACGCTCTGGATTCCACGTAGCTACATCACTTGCGGTTACTCCCCATGGACTTGGAGAAAAGGCTGGTTCTTCTCTCTTCGTGTATGGCCGCGTTGCCGCCTCGGGCTTCACCGGTATCCACTCACTTCGTAATGGCTCATTCAATTTGGCGTACCACCGCGGGTATTCGGATCCGATTCTCCATCCTCTCGCAAAATGCGACGGTTAAAACGTTAAGATTCCTGCTCGCTGGAGGGAGAACCGTTCAATCACAAACATTGACCCGAAGTTGGTGCGGAGGGTGCAAATGGCTCCCCCTTCGAGTGAGTGATCGGCGTCGACGAATGAGAAGTGAGAGTTCGGGCGCTGGTGCTCGATGTGGTATGTCCGTGTTCGGGGCGCATAGAGTACAGTCAGGTATTGCCATGGAACCGGACGACAGAGCTAACGCCGACCCTACAAAACTCCCCACAATCAATGATCAGTCCACGGCTGCCACCTCTGCCTGGCAAGCCAGATGGCACAATGCGCCCCGATGCATACAACTGTGTGACACAAGCCTACCTTGCCCTCACCCCTCCCCCAAATGGGAAATTTGCACCAGCTATCAAAGGTGCATGGGAAGGCTCAAGACAGGCTGCCGCCACTGTAGTCCGCCTCATCACAGGCCATGCCTTTGTCGGTTCCCACACGGCCTGCTTCCACGCACGCAAATGAACCAGCTGCCCGGCCTGCAGGGTCAACCCCCAAACCTTTGTCATCAAATCTGCCCATACCACGAAAGGGCCAGGGCTGCCCATCCCGCCCTGAGAGTCCTGTACTGTAAAATCTAAGATCTGCTGGAGCCAGAAGTGGTTCAGGTGTAGGGTTATTGACTGGGTTTTCTTTTCCTGTATACTAGGTCGGTAGCTTGAAAAATATATGGGGTAAGTGGGAGGATGGGTTATCGGATGTGTGTCCTGTGACGTGCTCGGTAACATTGTGCGTCGGAAACTGCTAGGTGATTTTGGAAAAGCGGCGGTTCAGGCGTCTGGGACAGTAAAGAATGAATATGCATCTGGTACTGCGAAATCGACTGACCTAGAGTTGTACCCAGCTGTAGAACGATGAGCAATCGATGTGTCCACCAGAAATTGAGGCGCTTCATTAATTGCGAGAAAATTCCACTGGGTACAGGTACACAGATCCCAGGGGGAATGATTTGGGGTGAATCACGAAGCGTGAGGGAAACAATACCGTATGTGGGGAAGTGTCTATTAAAAATTTGAGGGCCAAGGTGTGGGGTTGGGTGTCTGGGGTCCCGGGTTGATCTGAGATGATCCGAGAATGGTTGAGCTGGTGAACCACAAATGGGTTTAGTTCTCTACTTTTCAACACTCTTCCAACCCGACTGCTCAAACTCTGCTCAATTAGCGGGACAGTTGGTGTTACGTTTACATTAAGACCACCCCGATCAGCATAAATAGCATAGACGTCTTCTCATGTCTCTCTCACTCCCAGCGGTTTTTCTCTCCTCCCGTTCTCCCACCTTGACTCCCGTACGAACCCTTGAAGAAGTGATACGCTCATCATGCCAGGTGGTCCAGTTGCAGCAGGCGGGGGCGTCGGGGCTAATGCCCCTAAGAACACATTAGCTGGCATTCTTATGGTCTGTCCTTCCTACCCTGCTCTCGCGTCTCTCCCTTTCTCATCCTCTTGTTTTTCCACACAAGACCGGTTTTGCTGCGTTCGGCGGTATTCTCTTCGGTTATGATACCGGCACCATCTCTGGCCTTCAGCAGATGCCAGACTGGCTCCGTACCTTTGGTCACCCTGTTCCCGTCTCACCCACCTTCCCCGATGGCTATGGTATCTCATCCTCTCAGAGGTCTCTCGTAGTGTCCATTCTTTCTGCTGGCACATTCTGCGGTCCGTTGAATCACCTCACTTTTTTTCGGCTTTGTCTAATTCGTTTTATCTAGGCGCCCTACTTGCCGCCCCCTTTGGTGACACTCTTGGCCGAAAATGGGGCATCATTGCTTCATGTGCTGTCTTCTCCATCGGTATCGCTTTCCAGACCGCAACCACTCAGCTTACACTCTTCATCGTCGGCCGTGTGTTTGCTGGTCTCGGTGTCGGTTTGGTCTCCACTTTGGTCCCGATGTATCAATCCGAGTGCTCTCCCAAGTGGATCCGTGGTGCCGTCGTAGGTTGCTACCAATGGGCCATTGCCATTGGTATCCTCCTCTCCAACATTTGCAACAATGCGACCAAGGATCGTCCAAACCACTCATCGTATCGCATCCCCGTCGCTATCCAGTTTGTCTGGGCTGCGGTTCTCGCTGGTGGCATGTTCTTCCTTCCCGAGGTGCGCACTTTCGTGCCTGGTCAATCTCGTGTCGCATCCGTCTAACACACGCTATTCCAGTCCCCTCGTTGGCTGATTAAGCGCCGTCGTGATGCCGATGCTGCTCACGCACTTTCTCGTCTCACTTTTGTCCCCGCCAATGATCCTGACCTTCTTTTGGAACTCGAAGAAATTCGTCTCAATTTGAAACACGAGGACGAACTCGGTTCAGGTTCTTACCTTGACTGCTTCCGGTCCACGGACAATCGCATCCGCTTCCGTACACTGTCTGGTATCTTCATCCAAGCCTGGCAACAGCTTACTGGCATCAACTTTATCTTCTACTTCGGCACGACTTTCTTCACCAACGCCGGACTCCATAACCCCTATCTTATCTCTATCGCCACTTCCACGGTCAACGTCGGAATGACCGTCCCCGGCATTTGGGGTGTCGAGCGCTTCGGTCGCCGTCGCCTACTTCTCGTTGGTGCGGTCGGCATGACCATCTGCGAATTCATCATTGCCATTATTGGTTCGACTACGTCAGCAAGCAACCATTCCGCACAGTCCGCAGAGGTAGCTTTCGTTTGCTTCTACATCGCATTCTTTGCCTCTACATGGGGACCCATCACGTGGGTCATCACTGGCGAGATATTCCCCCTCAAGGTCCGTGCCAAGGCAATGTCGCTCTCAGTGGCATCCAACTGGCTTTGGAACTGGGCCATCGCGTATTCCAGTGAGTTTCTCTTCTCGTTTCGCCGGTGAGCGTTCTGGCAACGATTCTTATCCGAATTTACAGCGCCCTACATGGTCGACTCTGGCCCCGGAAACTTAAACCTCGGCACCAACGTGTTTTACATCTGGGGTTCGACGTGTGCCTGCTGTATCCTCTTCGCCTACTTCTGCATTCCCGAAACAAAGGGCCTCTCTCTCGAACAGATCGATCTGCTGTACCAGAACGTCGCACCCGTTCACTCGGTCTCGTACCGCAAGCGACTCCTCGCGGCGGGTGCCGAGCTCTCGGAAGCCAGGGTCAACGCCTCCGCTGCTGGCGCCAGCAAGGACGACGACTTTGCGTCAAAAGAGAAGGTTTGAATTGTGCCTCGTGTGTAGGCCGGCGGCATACTCGCCTTTTTTTTATTCTCCATCTCATAGCCCCATATTGTGTCTTATCCCCTTGATTCCAACCACTTAATTGTTATGCTCACACCTGGGGACTGGGACCTCAATCCTTGTTGGGGAGCGTTGGGTAGTATCCGTGATTCTGCCTTAACTATATCGATAAAACAAAAATATACACGATCCCGTTGTATTAACTCCTGATGCATTATTCGAATCTCTGTTTATGTCTTCCTGGCAGATTACCGGTGATCCATCCTCACTTTGAGACATTTTTTCACAACGCGTGAGCAGTCTAGTGTTGTGCCTTGAGAGATGAGGCGCTCCCCAGGGGTGACGACCCCGCTACACGCTCATTCATTTCAAGCGTGCCACATGCAATCTCTCTTTCTGAGTCTCGACTGGCGAATGACATATATAGTCCCGTCAAAGCCTCCCAGGAGGTACATGTGAGAACGACCACACGCATCGCTGGATATACGGTTTGGGTTCACTCATTACAGAGTTTCCCATCCCATCTACCCCACAAAAAACCCGAAATGAAAGATGTCATGGTGCTTGCGCACGTGACGATAGCGTCGTGAATTCATGAGTGTGAAGGTACAAGACGCGTCTCCCACGTCCGTAGTACAAGAGTGGATAAGAACACACACACAAAAAAAGACAGTTGAATAAGCAGGAGGAAGGGTTCGTCAGTTTGGCCGGGCGGACGCGATCAAACGTTTCGCCACGTCTTTGCCCACGTCATTCAAAA
>Ga0307510_10007865_pt1 | contig 12702 bp, 10 predicted proteins | sample 12_EM_MG_FD_207224 | JGI IMG/M metagenome (GOLD analysis project Ga0307510, IMG submission 207224) | Populus trichocarpa ectomycorrhiza microbial communities from riparian zone in the Pacific Northwest, United States - 12_EM | ecosystem: Host-associated > Plants > Roots > Unclassified | place... | reverse complement strand
TCTATGCGGTGCGGATATGGAAATGGACAAGGGGGGGAGGGAGATGTCTTTGGCAATCTGTTCAGTCGTTGATGAGGTGGTGCACCACGAACCGTTTCACGACGCCAGCTTTGATCTTGAGCTGTTTTCGAGTCGATGCCGTATCGCTCATCACGAGGTAATGTGATCAAAGAAAGTTCGCAAGTCGACGATAGCTGGACCTGAGGCCTGAAGTCCACTCCGACTCCGATTCAGCAAGTTTGAGCCTCATTGACGGATTGAGTGAGGCTGGCGATTGTAAACTCCGCTCATGTACCGTAGTACTACCACTCTACAGTAGTTCGTCACTCGATCAATGTTGCGCTCCCACCGTGGCCAGGGCTCTATGAAATCAAACTGGAAACCGGAATCAAGATTGGGCCGCTTCTCCAACCGGGGGGAGTAGTTCTGAAAGCAAACCAGCGGTGCTCACTCCACGTCGACCCCGGATTCGAGATACAGAAAAGCACCTTGCGACTTGTAGATTGTGATTCACTGATTCACCGAATCAGATCAAAGAGGATTTATAGTACCATGGGCTACAACCTAGCTAATATTACACTGAGCACTTTCAGAAGGGGTCATGGTGAGCTTTGGCTAGGTATGCGAGCGATCGCATCCGTATTATATGGCCCTCAAGGTCTACAGATAAATAGTGAGAACTATAGTGGGGCTTCGTAAGTTGTTTTGCCGCTTTTGCGATTGTTAACGGGTCACGATCAGACATCCTCTTTCGGCAGGAGAGTAGCGCCTGGACCCTGACGTCTTTGGCCAATCCCTTGATTCCCCCATATCAAGGAAATCGCTGACCGACGGAAAGAACAGGCGGGAAGTCTCAAGCTCGAGGAATCCTCAAGCTTGCTAATATAGGATATACATTGGGATATAGGAAATCGCACCGTGATTCGAAACAAAGGACCTGAGAAACTGATGAGCGGACAATGGAAAGAGGGAAAGGGTCGTGAGAGCCTTGCAAGTAAAAGCACATAAATTCATAACTAAATCCTACAGTGCGGAAATGGATGAGGAGTGAGCACTGTAACATGGGGGCGTGCGTTGGCAGGTCTTGGAAACGGGGGTCTGTGGTAGTCATAAACCGAACCTGTCCCTAATCTACCGCTCTCTCCTCTTCAAGCTTCAAGTCTGGACGCAATTTGACGCGCTTACTCCGTACTCGATGGACACTGCTCCTTCTATCGCCCCGCAACTTTCTGCTTGCTGGTTCGCCTGGCTGAGAAACTGTTCAGTTACACCTTCACCCTCAATTCCAGTCTGTTACCTTTGTTCCTTGACCCACGGGTCTCATCGCCAGCGTGTTTCCTTCGTGCCTTATCTATTTTCGTGTTCTACACCTCCCTGACCAAGTACACGGGGTGTTGGACATTGTGCCAGTAGGCTTGAATGGTACGCACCGATACCATAAGTCCACATGACCCCATCGAGGGTAGAACATCACGTGGCACCATTTTCCTCCAATCTCGCTGCATAATTCTCTCCAAATCTTCTTCGTTTTCCTTTTCTTCGACCTGGCTTTTGAGCAACAAACAGAGCGACCACGCTGTCGCCCGTCTTGGCGTCTTCACATACACTCTTTCTATCTCCGCTTTCGGGACCTTGTCAGCACCTTCCTCATGACACACCTAGGACCACTGCGCACCTTGATCCACCTGCATCTCATGGCTCGTAACTCAGCTTCCCCTCTCAAACTCGCCTGTGCGACGCACCTCGTCCTCACAGCAGAGAAGACTGATATGGAGGATGATTATTCGGAGGTTGGTCAAGTTCATGGACCAGATGGGGCGGATTTGAAGCAGACAATGTATGGGCAGGTGCAATGTGGTGGCCCAGGTTCTACGACCCTCATAGCGCGCGTCCACGTAGCTGGTATGCGTGCCCGGGGCTGGCACGGGCATGATGAGATCGAGGGCAAGGGGTTCGCAAGCCACCCTGTCTCGGAGGTCTCACGTATGGACGTCGCAGACACGTACTTGCCGAGGCTTTCGTGACCTTTTGGGAAGCAGCTACGTCGAGTCGTCCTGTACGCTATAGTACGGTAGGTAGACGCGCAGGGGCGCGCGGGTCGACTCGAGAGGGTGATGATGACGCAGACAAGGAAGGGCGACGACCGGAACTGCTCAGTAGGGTGTAAGTTATGGATTTTGCCATGGTGAGTTGTTTGCGGGCGCCTCTACCCACCTTTCATCAGGCACGATTGGCTGCTGCAAGCACGACCTCAGCTTTACCCAACCCCAGGTCCTCCTCAAGCTCCGCGTTCCTCTTGGCAGATTCTTGATGATCCCCCGATATTCCCCTGATTAATGGGGAATCCCAGACAAGACCGACGGAGGCGGGCACGTACCAAGAGGTCCCCAGGTTCCCCATGGCTCTCTCGGACTGTGTCTAGGTGTCGCGGACCAGTCACGCTCACGCACTATCTTCGCCTGCAGATTGGGGCGAGGGGAGGGCATTGAGCACGGGGCGAGAGGGTTAGTCCGCGGCGCACCACATGCTTCGCATCCCACGACTCCGCTCCTTCTCCGCTAGCCGTAAGACCTTCGTTTCGTTCTTGTACAACCTCGGCGCGCCGGTTCTTTATGGCTGCGACATTATGTATGTGGCGTATGGCATGTGGCGCATGTGTAGGGTGATTGGGAGTTAGGGAGAGAAGTTTCAGTTGGTAAACAACGTCGTAGACGCCACGAACTGCTTCACAATGACAGCTTTTATCTTGAGCTGTTTTCGAGTGGATGCTGTATCGGTCAACATGCATCACGAGGTGAGGCCGTCGGCACGGCTCCGATTCGCCACCTCGAAACGCGGCGACTCGAGGGAGTCTCGAGGGGTTCAAGTGACAAGTTTAAACTCCGCTCATCAGCGACCGTGGCACCGACTTCCGATTATGGAACAAACACTGCCCATGACCTTCACGACATGCTGACTGCGGAACGTGTCCTTACCGATGGCATCTCGCACATGACCTCAGGATAAACTCGTGCGCTCAACTCCAGGTCTGCACATGCAGCTAAACTGATAGATTGATTCGTCAGAACGTCGATAGCCTGAGAAGAGCATCGTCTCTATCGGGTACAAATATAGTGCTGCTCATGCAGAAATTTCAAACCTACGTGTGTAAAGCACACTGAAGGTGAGGTAGGCTTATCCATTTCCGTGCTGAGTCACGGTGCCAGCAGTCCCACCAATACCCTCGGCCCAAATTTATACCCGACATTTTCTATATGAATTGAACAACGCAGTGATACCCAACTTCCCGGTCCAGGAAGAAAGAACTCTGCGGTAACCGGTGACCTATGCGGTCCGTATATAGTGATACGATATAACCGATTCCTAAAGTGGATGTACCACCGCCGCCGCGTGGCCCGACTTTCGGACACAACTACTCGGCGATTGGGTCAGGGGGGGAAGTTAGTTAGCTAATATTACTTCACCGAGCGCTTTCTAAGAAAAAGGATACAGCGATGGTGAGAGTTTTTACAACGGCGAAGTATGCGAGTCAGCTCATCCGTACGGTCCTAGGTTCGTGGACGTACAGACAAATAATTAAATGATGATGGACTGGGGGGACGGAGTTCGGCATCTCATTTCGCAAGTAGTTTCCGAGTTAGCAATTGTCAACACGCGGCATTCAAAAATCCTCTTTCGGCAGGACGCTGACGCCAGGACCTCGAGGGCGTGGCATGGACGTGGACGCTTTATCCGTGCCCACTCGCTGCCCTTTCCACACACTCACTCTCTACAGTCATGTCCGCCCCCATTGTCCATGATCCTGATTCCGATCCTACTATTTTGCGTTCCGTCATTGAGCACGTCTTTATGCCCCCGAAGCTCCCGCAGGAAGACCCGGGTGAAGACGTAGAGCAGGGCGTCAATGTGGCACTATGTAACAACCTCATAGATGCTGCTCAAGACTTTCTCCAAATACTCCCACTTTCACAACATCCTTTGTGGATGCGTATGATCAAGATGATGGAATTCGTTCGTCGTACTGCAGAATTCCCTCTTGAGGAGGCTGGCCTCCAGCGTGTCTTATCAGATATGGCCATCGAAGGTACGCACATTTAACTGGTACCTTTCTTTTGGCCGTTGGTTCGACCATTTTCCACCAGATGTATTTGTCATGCATATTCGTGCACAGAACGCCGCCATCATTGTGCGCATGCCTGCTCCCAGAGCTGACTTCGTTCAGTTCGAGGTGTTTGAAGTCTCGCCACCTAATACCGATGTTATGAAGGCCGAGGGAAAGCTCCTGTGTTCTTACCCAGGACCTGCAATCCAGGTGCCTGTTGATACTTTTATGGACGAGTGCTTTCTCCGGGAGTTGTCCTCTTTCCTGGTCCAAATGGATGTCGACATCTTGGATTCCACTCCGACCGCTTCCAAGGCAGGATCCGTCGTTCACGAGGTTCGCGAAACTGTCCATCCCAGGTACATTTCGGGATTATTGGTGGGAATTCTCAGGGGATTCGGTCAACCAGCAGTCTTGGATCGCATCACGAAACGGATAGGAGATGATGTGCTCTGGAAAAACGCGTTCAAACCATGGCGAAGATCCCCATTATGGCTCGTGCTCAGGGTCACCCTTCAGTTCTCCATGCATCTCGACAATCTTTACAAACCTTTCATCCTATACTTTCACGCCCATCTTCTACGTAAATGCTTGTGCAGGGATTTCCCGAGCGAGTTACTCCACGTGATGAGAGCCAAAATGACTCGACGTCTTTCAAAATTAGGCTCTGCCGTATCACAGCATCTTTATGAATTCGTCCACGGAAATGCAAAGGACACCGAGGTGTTGCTTTCAAAGAGATGGATGGCGTTCCAATCTATTACACCAATCGGCTCTACTTTACAGCCTCACACACTTGATTTCGTCGCAGATACACACATGTCCCTCAACTCCTCATACGCCTACCTCACTATGCTTCGCTCGGTCTCACATGGCCGCCCGCAAATATCATTCAAACCCCAGGGATCACGCTTTTTTTCTGGACGCGATTTCTCTCAATTTTCAAACGGACAACTCGCAAAGGCTATTGCTGAAGGCCAACACTTTGCGATCGTAGATTTTGAATCATTCGTGGAGAAGAATTTGGAATCGTGGGTCGCTGCATCTGCAAGCGACCAGAACTCCCTGTCTATAACGGGTTCTTGCATACAGCAGTATTATGCTGGTGTGAAAGGTCTCTATAGGGATAACGCCGAAGATAATTCTATCATGATTCTAACCATCATGGATCTTTGGGTGGCTCTGGATATACTCGCAATCCGTCAATGTCCCTTGTTGAAACAGTATTCCCCCGAAATTCCCACGGGGTTCCTTCATGACTTGCTTCTTCATCGGTCGTCCACCATAAATCGAGCAACGCGTATCGAAGAGTATCTGTTTGGACGACACACAGGGGCTCTTCCAGTCCCATCTATCTTCTCGAACCACGTGGATGATTCTTGTTTCGCTGTCAAGTTCTTCCAGACATCCCAGGAGTTAAATCGCCTTTATGACAAGATAAATGCGCATGCCCATCAAGCAAGGGAAAATAAACGCGCACAACTGTCTTCCTTGAACCAGAAATCGCAATCAATTTCACGCCAGGCTTCGGAAATGAGTCACGAGTCGCCTGAAACTTGCAGGCCCACTAAAATGCAAAGCAAAGCTTGTCAGAAATGCAAACTGGAATATCAAGCCAAGAAGCTGAAAATCCGCGTCCATGAGTGGCCACTGCCCTCTTCAACGGTGCATGCACAGCATGTGGTCTTCGAGCTCTCCCCTCCCTACGCGTTTTCTGTTTGGCGTGACATAACTTACATGATCCTCCGCGACATTGGCCTGCCGTCCCTCCCAGATTCCCACGATAAACCCCAGATTCTCTTGGGTACGTTCTCTGGCCTTCGCAGTTGGGCAGTGCAAGGCCACCGAGTGACCATTGGTTCAACTACGAAGTCTTTTGCCGACCAGACCCATTACAAGAAGGTCCGCATTCCGGCGACAGAGTCTTCAGTCTTGGTTAAAAATGGACTCAAGCTCGAGGTATATGACAGTAGTCGTAAATCCTGGGTGGTACCGTCCTTCTCTGAGTCAAGTGTCGGGTACTTGTGCACACCTCATGTCCAAACGACAAGTCCATACAATAGCCTCCATAGTTTCGTATCCGGCACTCAGCACACCGCAAACGACATCATTGCCGCTCAGGCTAATTGTCCTAAAGAGATCAGCTTACATGAGTTCATTGCATTTTCCGGGTTGCGCAGCGGCCCGCGTTTGCAATGGTTAAACATTGCAAGAGAACTCGCGTCGCCTTCTCTCTCGTTTCGACGCGAGGAAGTGCACACCTTGGTCACGCAGATAGCTTGGCAGCTTGGACCTCTATCAGACGGTGTTCGTGAGTGGCATATAGACCTTGGCCTTTCCAGCTTTGGAAATGCATTGCTACGCGAGCTGGAGTCCCTTCTTCAAACGATAAAGGCTAGTTGGTTAGAAGAGGTTTCCGTGCGGACTATTGGTATGTGAGATACCTTTGACGCGGCACTTGTCTCATGATCGTCTGTCCTTAGCTCTTATTTCCAGCCGGCTTTTGGATTCCACAACGGACCCGGGGATTTCTATGCGGGCTTGTGTGCTACTGAGGGAGGTCCGAAATGTAACGCGTCGATGGATATCCGCAATAAGCGATGAGTTGAAGTCTACTCAAGATGAAACATCCTGCGCGGGCCTGCGACGGCGATTATGCATGCTCGCCGCGACTTGCTTTTTGACATTCGACGTATCCAAGGAGCACTTACCTGGTGTCCTCAAGTATGATGAAGATTTCTCCATCGCTATGCAATGTGCGATTGTTGTTTATGACAATACACCATCTTCTACCTCAGATGACATTTATCTTACGAGGATGCTTAGTCGCCATCGACGGCTATTGCATTACTTGGAGCCCATATTTAGCGAATTGAGTACTAATGCTCGCGGTCAAGTCGAATTATTGCACTCGGGCGGTTACGACATTGCCCTTGCCCAGCTGTGGTTAGGTTATCGCAACTCCGCGCGTTGGCATGGGCTCCCTCGACCAAATTCTCAATGGATCTCTTGTGTGACAGAAGGGGGACAAAGAGTCCACTACGATTTACTCAGCGGCAAACTGCTTATCGACGGAAAACGTCTGGGAAGACTTCCGCGCGAGATTGTCGAGCATCCCACCTACGCAAGTATATTTGGTGCGGTGAGTAGTCAAGGCCATTTCTCTCGTCCCTTTCGTTGTTTACTGATGTTCTTTAAGAAATTTTTTGATGTGGCTCCGGCTGACACCCCTGGAATGGACTATATGACCCGCTCTGCCGTGTCCGGATACCAGGTAAGGCACAACTATACTTGAGAGACTGTACCAGTGGTGATTAAGATCGACCAAAAGGTTCTATTTTCGTGGAATAATGGGACTTTAATCTTGCAAGCACGGAAGCCAGGAGACCCGCGAGGACTACAGCTCATCCCGCGATCCGAGCTCTGTGATGATTTCCCTGCAGATTTAATTGACAAATATGTCCACTGGCTAGACTTGAGCACGGGTGAACTTGAATTTCGTCCACTCAGGTCCTTATGGACTCCTGAAACGTCTAACTGGCGGCTCTATCTTCAAAACCCTGGTATTCACCCTCCTGCCGTGCTTCAGAAGCCCAATCAAGGCATTTCTCTCATCGATATCCGTTCAAGAACCTTCGGTGTGGTGTCAAACTTGGTGTCGTCATTAGAATCCCCAAAGCATATCGTGGCTACGTACACCGACCAGACGTTGGAGGTCTCTCTCCCTCGATTTCATCTATCGTTCTTTGTCAACACAAACTCGGAGCTCGAGTGTCGAAACATGCCAGGCTACGTTATTGATACGTCCCAGACGTGTGGGACGATGTTTGGCTTAAAAAATAAGCTTTTCTTGCGCCCCACCCGTGCTAACTCCAAGGATTCTCTTCTTCCGCGACGGGTAATTATCCCACGAGGAGATATTTCCTTCCGGAAAAATGGCGACTTCACCAGCGTCTGCATAAATACCGATGACGAACAGCATGTTCGTTGGCACGAATACACCATCGATACCGACCTTGGATGTCTCACGGGCAATGCAAGCCTAAGTAGCAAGTTATACCAATGTTATTTACACGCTCTCACCAGTCACTGTCTTCCTGATCCACTGCTCGGTCACACGGGTACAGAAGAGGCCCTCTACATGTTGCAAAGCGCTTCCTGCCGATCGTTTCAAAGACTCGATGTCTACGAGGCGGAGCTGCTGGAATTCATCAGCAAATTGACGCCAAACAGAGAGTACTACCCACGTCATCTACGGTCGATGGCTACAGTGAAATGGAACGACCTACCGGCACTGTCACAACACCACGGCTTCTTCCAGATCGCATGCTCCATTTTTGACCATGCACGTGCCTTGGAGGTCCTGTATGATCCGCCTGCTATTTTTGAGACCTCTAATCGCAATCTATCGTTGCTAAGTCGGGCGGCTTCCCGTAACCAGTCATACTATCCGTCAGATCTACAGATGTTAGAGCAGCCGTCATTCCCAGACGACGTGATTTACAGGTCAAGGGATCTCTCCGATCTTGGAACTGCTGAACATGTGGCTTTTCAAACCTCGTGGTCTGTTTGGAACGGCCAACCATCTCTTGACGCCGGTTCTCCGAACCTCTGGGATGTCATGACGTCATGGCATTCACTCGGCTCGCCCGATACCAATGTCTCACTGCGTTACAGTCAATACTGGCTCCAATTTGATGCCGCAAGGGACTGGTTCATGATCTACGAACTCTGCCGCAAAGCGATGACTCGGGGCCCCCGAAACTCAAAAATCGAAATGTGCTTTTCTCTTTCGGCGGCGGCTTACAGCAAGTCCAAGTATTCTGTTTTGGTCCCCTTCCTGATCATCTTTTCTCTTGACCAACGTGTTTGTGACATCAACCCTCCTGCCGAACGTTCATATACGCTATCACATGGGCTGACCCCAGGACTTGCGGATCTCGAAAAAATTATATCCGAATCTGCCCTTCCCTTACAATCCACCCCTGCGAATTTCTTATTGATCAAAATGAAGAGGAAGAAAGTCAAGTACGGGGTGGCCATCAAGAAAGAGTCGTCAAGAGTGGCAAAATCGGTATTACGCCGGTGGCCAAGCTATCAGGACGTGGATTTACCCAAAGAGTGGTTTAACAAACCTGATTTCGACCGAGGTCTCAAGGAATATGATCGGTCAATCTCCTGGAATGTCCGACTTAGGCTTCACGCATTACAGTTACAGAATGTCCTGGGTGATCGGGAAAATCTGAATGTCTCCATTCCCGTTCCATATGTTTTCTCACCCCAATTTATCGCCAGCAACCCAAAGCCACCTCCGTACTCGCTTCGCGACATATTTGTGTCCCGCCCCAATATCTCAACACCGACTGCAGACGGAGATCATCTCCGGCTTTGCGCAATCCCGAGAACCGCAACAGCAGAGCCACTGGCCAGTTCCGACGGCCTCGACATCCTCGTTGAAGAGCTTCGGAATTCCCAACAGCCTTTGCTACAACTCTACGGAAATGAGCTGAAGAAGAGTCATCACGAACTGTTGGGTCAATATACCCCTCTATGGGTGCGAGGAAGCGTTCCTTCGCACAGGCTTCTGCTCGATTACCACCATGAGTGTTCCCACAGGAAAGATGCAATATTTTCCGAAATTTGCGCAGGTGTTGCGCCGTCTCGAAATGTGGAGGCAACGAACCGCATCGCGGGCCTCTGGCCCCGGGTAACCCCCCGATCCCTACTTCGCCAGTTGGCCCAAGACAGCATCAACACACTCCCATATTCGTGGAGATCAATCATCACTCACTACGCAATCTCTCTCCTCAAATATCGACATTCTATACGCCTGTTAGAGCTCTCATCGAGACAACAACACGAGGAAATTCTTCGAGAAGTCGAGGCGATCTACAGCGATGTTCTGTCAAAATCGACGCCCGATTGGTTATTAATCCAGGTTTGTCCATCATGTTGACGATGTATTTGAGATAGACTAAGACGTCTACTTCGGCAGATTGAAGCAAATGTCCTGGCTCGTCCAGTTCAGGTAGCTGTCGCGCGCGAAATGATTTCTCCAAGTTCTAAACGGAATATATCTTTACAACTTAACATGGGAGAGGGCAAGTCATCCGTTATCGTACCTCTTGTTGCTACGACTCTTGCCGAAGGCACAAACCTAGTGAGAGTTGTGACTCTCAAGCCTCTATCAAATCAGATGTTCCAATTACTCGTTTCCCGGCTCTCTGGTCTCGCCAACCGACCCATTTTCTATCTCCCATTTTCTCGCGGCCTCTGCATAAATGCCTCCCTGGTTAAAGCCATCAGCGGTGTCTACAGACGATGTGTCACAGAAGGAGGTATTCTGGTTGTCCAGCCAGAACATATACTTTCTCAAAAACTCATGTACATCGACATCCTTCTACAGTCGCACGTAGAGCTCGAAAAGCGTCCGTTAGCCCATGAACTCGGGGTCTTGCATGGCTGGGTGGTCAAGACATCACGCGACGTCCTTGATGAGAGCGACGAGATCCTCCACGTGCGGTATCAACTTATCTATACTGCAGGGAAGCAGATGCCTGTCGATGACCACCCTAATCGATGGACCATTATACAGCAGGTATTCAGCAGGTTGCAAGCACACGCGAAGAGGTTGCATGCCAGGTCCCCAAAGGCGTTCGAAATGGACATGACATCGAGAGGATTTCCAATGATTCGCATATTCGATTCCATCGTTTCTCGAGAGATATCTCCACTTATCATTTGTGACGCTCTCGAAGGAGCGATCCCCAATCTACCACTGGGTGTACTTCCACCGCCCATTAGGGAAGCAGCTCGCCGCTTCATGACCCATGGAGATGTATCCAGCAATGATCGCGATCTCATTTTCTCCCACTGCGCGCGAACGACCATTTTGAAAGGAATTCTCTTACTCCGTGGGCTCCTGATGGATGGTGAAGGAATCCTCGGTTATGTGCTCAAAGAGCGACGCTGGAGAGTAGATTATGGTCTCGACCCTAGTAGGACATTGTTAGCTGTCCCATATCGAGCTAAGGTCTGCCTTATTGTTAAAGCGGCGCAATGTTTGCTAACAATGAACACAGGACGTACCAAGCCTGAGAGCCGAGTTCAGTCACCCGGACGTTGCAATCGCGTTGACCTGTCTCAGTTATTACTATGGTGGCTTAACGAGGGATCAGGTGCTCTTATGCTTTGACTTGTTAGTCAAAATGGATAGCCCTGAGATGGAATATGATCACTGGGTCACGTTTGGACAAGACATGCCTCGGGAACTGCACAAGCTCAACGGTGTGAACACTGAGGACGAAACCCAAGTCGATGAGCTCCTCGTGCCGTTATTCTCTAGAAATAAAGGAGCGGTGGATTTCTACCTATCACACGTTGTCTTCCCCCGGACCGCAAGAGAGTTTCCATACAAACTCCCAACCTCTGCCTGGGATCTGGTAGAAGAAAAGAAGAACTTGACGACAGGTTTTAGCGGCACAAATGACAACCGATACCTCTTGCCCACATCAATCGTCCAGGAAGATCCTGATTTTGTTCTCGGTACAAATGCTCTCGTTTTGCGACATCTCCTTCTCCCCGAGAACGACCATTACGAGTGTACCGAGGGAGAGAATGGCGAGCGTGAACCCTCAACTGCTTTCTTGCAACGTCTGGTCAGCAAAGATCCTGAAATCCGGGTTCTATTGGACGTTGGAGCTCAGATGCTCGAGCTTCAGAATGAAGAACTTGCACGACATTGGCTCTCCCTTCGACCAGATGTCTCTGCTGCCATCTACTTTAACAATTCGGATCATCTCACCGTGGTCACCCCGGATGGGGCGATAGAGCCATTCATCTCCTCTCCTTTCAACAGACAACTGGACAAATGTGTGGTATATCTCGACGAAGCCCACACTAGAGGAACGGATCTCAAGCTTCCCCACGGAATGCGCGCGGCAGTCACACTTGGACCAAAGGTCACTAAAGATAGACTCGTACAAGGTATGCGTGCTCCCCGATCCTACCCCAATAGAAGGAAGCTGACCAGAACGCAGGTTGTATGCGAATGCGTCAGCTGGGGAAAGGCCATTTTGTAGTATTCTTCGCGCCGGGAGAGGTCGACCGTCGTATCCGAAGGCTTATCCCAGGTGGAGCCGCCTCTGGGGACCGCATCCACGTGGTAGACGTGCTTCGCTGGGCCATGCACGAAACATGTGAGGACATCCACCATCACCTTCCATTTTGGGCGCAGCAGGGCCTCGACCACCATAATCGTTTCGCGGCATACAAGGATCATAGTCGAACCAGGAATCTGGATGTCCTTCGAAGCGCCTGGCTGCAGCGCGAGTCACGGACTCTGGAAGAAATGTATTCCGTCGCCCCGCGCGCTGGCATGAGTCCAGAGATTCAGAGCGTCGTGTCACTAAATGAACGGATAGAACGATTTGGTATAACAAAGCTAATCGATGTCAGGATGGCGGAGGAGCAAGAGCAAGAGCAAGAGCAAGAGCAAGAACGGGAGGTGGACCGTCAAATCCAATGGGAACGCCAAGTAGAGCGGCCACCCAAAGTCAAACCAGCGAAGCACGTTGTCAGTCAGGACATTCGTATGTTCG
>Ga0307510_10007863_pt1 | contig 12704 bp, 16 predicted proteins | sample 12_EM_MG_FD_207224 | JGI IMG/M metagenome (GOLD analysis project Ga0307510, IMG submission 207224) | Populus trichocarpa ectomycorrhiza microbial communities from riparian zone in the Pacific Northwest, United States - 12_EM | ecosystem: Host-associated > Plants > Roots > Unclassified | place... | reverse complement strand
TACAACAGGTCTTCTATGTGCTCTGCCACTGGATGTCAGCAGTCCAATCCAACTTTCCGCTGCCATGACTGTTTTGGGCTTGCTCTGTATTGCAAGGCCTGCATCATTGATTGTCACCATACTGAACTGCTACATTTTCTTGAGGTAAGCCTCCTACAACTGTACTACAGTGATTAAACTGAATTAATTGCAACATAGGAATGGAAGAGGGGGTTCTTTCAAAGACTACACTCCAAAGTCTAGGGCTATGTGTTCAACTAGGTCACAAACATGGGATTTCATGTCCCTTCCAAACTCCAGGCCCCCACAAAGACTTTGTTGTTCTTCATATCAATGGCATCCATATACTCAATGTCAACTTCTGTTGTGAGCAGTACTTGCGCCCCCCAGTCTCAGCTACAAACCTGTAACTTCAGTATCACGTGACCATGGGAACATATCACATGACCCTACATGTGATTCATCACATGACCCCTCCACTACTTGTGTATCACGTGACTTATCAGCACATGACCCTGGGAACCTACAACCCCGTGACCCTGGGAAGATAACACATGACCTATTAAGGAACTGGTCATCAACAACGTCACATGACAAGACGTGCTTCAGATGTGTGTCTAACCCATTGATCAACACGTGGCAGATCGTGGGAATGATCAACAAGACGCATCAACTAAACAATCAATGAACACGTGATGCAACTCAATCCACAAAGACACAACTTAGTGGGGCTAGACCCTAATCAAGATGTATAATGTAATCCGCAGTTACTGCGCATTGTGTCACAGACTGCCCTGCTTACTTAACCCTCTCCTTCCTATTTTGTTTCTTGCTCTGTTTCTGTCTATGACTCTGGGCCGCTTTGCCCATCGCTTACTAACTTATCTATGGACTGTTCTTGTGTTTTCCAGAGACTTCCATACGATTCTATGAGCTTCTGTCTGGTTCCATGGCTTTCTCCTACCTTCCAGTAGCTTCCGTCTGTACATGTATAAGTACTGTACCTCTTGACATAGAACGGGCTTTCCTAAGCTTGTTCTATTTGTGCAATCAGACTATTGATTAGTCTCTTCTCACTCTTGAATGTGTGTGGCTTCCATCGAACGATTCCCTCTTGCATTAGTCAGCTTCACTGCTAATTGCCTTTGACTCTCTATGTTAAGGTCCAAGGGCCTTAAAGACGCGACGTGCATGGGTTGGTTTGGCGATGACTGGGATTGCTCAGTGGGTTGTCCTCCTGAGGCAATGATCACGTGAGTAGCACAGTACCAGTTGGCTACACAGTATAACAAGTAAGTCCCTGATGATAAGGGCAACTCCTGAGTGTTCTGATAGATGATGAAAGGGAGAGCTTCAAGAGGGGATTGAAGTGACTAAGGGTTCAGGCTGTTTGACTCTGAGAGTCCTGGGTGGAAGCTACAAGTCTTGGATTGAAAACCAAGTTAGGCTTAGGGCCTAACTGCTAAAAGTACAAGTGCTTATATACAAGTGAGAAGTAACAGGTCACAAAGGTCACAGAATAATATGGTCACGTATAGTAAGGGTCATTATGAGCTGGCAGTTCTAAGTATAGCTCCATCATGAGCTGGCGGTCTCATCATGACGTGGCAATGAGCTGGCAATCCATAAAGGGTTAAATGGTGATACTGCGGAGTGCTGCGGACTGTGGGGTGATGGCATGTGATATCTGACTGCGGAATGGTCAGGTGATCCATCAGGTGACTTGTCAGGTGATTTGGTGGCGGTCTGAGCGGTGCGTAAGGGAATGAGTGGAGAACGAGTGACCAAGAGCGCAGAATAAATGGTGGAAAATGGTGGGAAAATGAAAATAGGGCCCAGGATCGTAACATGACGCCCTTCCTAGAGTGGTCATTACCACACGACCTAGGGTGAAGAGGGTTGCAACCAATCGGAGGGTACACAAGGTATTCCAATGTCCATGCTATCCGGAGTGGATTGTCTTGTGTCTGCAATTTGTCCTTCCTCCATTGATGAATCGGAATCAGATGTTTCTCCTTCCTCCATGAGTTCATCTTCCACTTCAATGATTGCTTGAACTGGAGTTCTATAAAGGTCGGCAAGTCCAAAGCTAGAGGGTGTCGACACGACTGAGGTTTTGGGGGAATCAGGGGGAGTGGGTTGTTCTTCAGGACTCATTGATTGTTCCATTTCTGGATCACTTCGCTCACGTTTGAGCGGCATCATAACATGTTGTGGTGATTCCTGTCGTTTCCCAATCATGGGTGATGGTTGTGTGCTTGACCAACTAGGTGGTCCTTCCCTATTGACCAATGGTTCGTTTTCTGTGGGGGGTGTTTGGGTAAGGGAGTGGTTTGAATGGGTGGAATTTGTGCATCAGCAAAAGTGCAAAAAGTAGGTAAGGGGCTTCCAAGGCAAAGATGGCCCCTTCCAAGGCAAAGTTATGACTATACAGGGCGTGGGTTGACCTATACAAGGGCTTACAAGGCATCAACTACACTACCTCCATTTGAAACTTTTGCTGATGTGGTAGTCAAGATGATGATGCTACTGGGGGTGAAGGTTCCGTTTCAGGTGAGAGTTCTTTTCGCTTCCCTGTGGCTGGAAGGGATCGGCTAGGGGTCATTGAAACAGTAAGAGGTAATTGTGACAAGGATGCGACTGGGGGTGACGGTTGGGTGGTGAGTCTTGGGAACGGTGGCATATCCCATGGAAGGGGAATGAGGTCAAGCGAGGAGGGTGCAGTCCACTTGGCTGGTGGTAACGGTATGCTTTCCATTTGTTGGGTGACTGGTAGTGATATTGGTAAGGACGGGGGTAAGGGTACATTGACTGGATTGGGTGTTTCATCCATTGGGACCAGTGGTTTGTATTGTTCCATTGATAAGTACTCTCATCAATGTGATCCCCAGGGGACTAGGGGGAGTGGTGGTGATGTGACCTGGGATGGTTCCACAGGTGACAGATTAGTGTAAGCGGGTACTGGGACAAACGGCGACAGGTCCACAAGAGGGGGTGATAGTATTCTTGGTATGACTGATGGTAGTGGTATGACTTCTTTGGGTAAGGATGATGATGGATAGATGAATGGTCAGATGACTGGTATTGGTCCAACATGAGGTGGTGGTGCGGTGACTGGGGCTGATGATGGTGGTTCTGGGATGACGACGGTAGTTAGTCCTCCTGTTCCTCCTGAGGGACCTGGACCGGGTATGAACGTAGGTGATGGTGACTTGCTCCTCATAACTCTTTTACATCCTTTGAGGAGGGTTCGGAGTCCTTCAAGGAATGTTTGATCCTTCAAGGTTTGATAATGAGGGGAAAGTGTGCCAAAGGGGAGGGTGGTCCTTTTCTGGAGATTTCTTTCTTTTACGATGGCTAAGAGGATTTCTCTTGTTACCATGTCATAGAGTCGTCAGTGGAAGTGATAGAGGTAGAGGGTGGTATTGCTGTCTTTCTTTCTGAACATTCTGGCGACTGAAGTGTTTTTGAATCGATTGTTAAAGAGGGTCCACTTGTCACTAAGTCGGACCATGTCCTTGATACACTCTTCACGCTTCTTCTTGAGCGATGTGGAGGAGGTGGTCTGGGGGGAGGAGTCCAGTATCGGTGTATTGTTTGGACTGGTTGTCACTTTCTGTTTCTTCAATGGGAGTAGGGGGGTCAGGATTGGTGATGTGAAGTGGAATGTTTTCCGTTTCTGCTGGGGTAATGGCTGTTTCGTTGCTGCTACTCTCACTAGTAGTGCTAGCAGGGATGACGTGGTGTGCTGGATTTCGGGGGTGATACTGAGGGGGATGGGGAGCAAAAGGGAATCACTCATATTTGACAGGGATCCTAAGGATAGGTTCTTCGTTATCAACTGGGACCACAACTGCTTTGTGGTCAATATCGATGGCGTCAAGGGTTTCTCTTGGTCGCCAAGTGGTCCAGTGGAATTGGATGTCGAAATGTCCACATTGGACGAACGTTCCAAAGAAGTGGAGTTGATTGTTGTCGGTATGCATGCGGATGAGGATGATTCCATTGTCGGTGCCCAAGGTGAAGATGGTAGAGGTGGCAAATCCTGTGCTGGGGAGTTTGTGGTTGATGGAAGACATGGGGTTTGGGAATAGAGAAGGTCATCTGAGATTCCAAGGGTTCTTATACTGCTTGGTTGACTTTCAAAGTCTGCTAGTAGATCTGAAGCATGGAGATCCTCAGAGCTAACCCAGGAATCATGAGCTGGTGAGTATCCTTTCCAGCGTACAAGATATTGCTTCTTCTTCCATCTGTTAAGGCTTCAATGGGCCTTGATAGTACGACTTGTACTAAGAGTGAACTGGTGGCAAGTACTTGAAGAGGTAGAAGTCTCTAGTGTTGCTAGAGACAACTCTGAGGAGCTTATGTAAGAGATGAGGAAAAGGGGAGGCACTTGGGAAGCTTTCAAGAACGTTGATATTGAGAATCAAGTCAAGCTTAGGGCTTGACTATCGAAATACAGGGCGCTTATATACAGGCACGGCCGCGCACGGGCCATGGTCACTACGGTAGGTACGTCTGGTCAAGAGGGGGCTGTCTGTATCGTATGGTACTCCGCGGACAAGTGCTGCGGTCTGTATGAGTCGAACAACAGAGAATGAGCGAGAGCGAAATGAGGGATCAGGGAATTGCCTAATCTATCCTTAACCGGGGAACAATGGCAGCGGGTCATTCCAAGAAGAGAAGCGTTGTCATGATGCGATGACGACCACAAGGTTCGAGGCTGATCCGAGGAGATCTGATCTCCATGTGCCCATTCTGGTCTAATGGGCATCTAGCATAAGCAACTACCCTTTAAGGTAGTCTGTATTGATGGTGACCCAATTAAGGGCCATGTCGCTATCCGCATCGTCTGCGGAGCTCTGCGTGGATGAGGGATTGTCTGCGGATCCTCCAGGGGAGGTCGACTGGTAACCCTGACTCTGGGGCAAGGTGCCAGCTATGGGCGATGAGGCAGTAGGCGTGATTGAGTGGTAACTGCCTTCTCTACTGGTGCGTTGGCATATGGGCGCTGAGGAGGGACTTGTGGGTGACAGGGAGTGCTTGCAGGACACAGGACTATCCAGGGCAAGGTACTCTTGCCATGGTATGAAGGGGGACTCTTCTGGGGACAAGGCGTGCGTGTTGCCTCCAGGGACATCAGGTTCATATGGAATGAATGGTTCTGGCTCTAAGGGCGGCACGTCCTCCATGGGACTGTCTGGGTCTTCCAGTGGGTTCTCTACTGGGGGTGGCTCTTGGTACATCTCCATTGAGGAGTATTCCCGACGATGGATGTTCCAGGGGACGGGAACAAGGGGCTCAACTGGGGGCTGATCAAGGGGTGACGATGGTTTGGATGGTTCACTGGGCAGCAATGGTGGCAGGTCTGGTAGGGATGATGGGTTCAATGGTAATGGTCGCTTGGCCATAGGTGGAGGGTTGGATAGGGTGACGAGGAGGCGGTCTGACGAGGATGAGAAAAATTGGGGTGGATCATAACACCATCGACCGAATAGTCTCTCCTTGAGTATCTGCTCAACTTCCCATTCTGGTTCACCTTCTAGAATGTCAGGTGGCGGTTCCAGGAAGTTGGGGCCGTGTTGGTCTGTTTCTTTGTATGGCATAAGCAGGGATGTGTGGAAGACGTCATGAATCTTCCAGTTAGGGGGTAACTTGATTTTGTATGCAACTTTGGATATTTGGGAGACTACCTCAAAAGGTCCGTATCTCCTTGGTGATAACTTGGGTGTGATGTTACTTGGGAGTCGTAGGTTTGTTCCTTCTAACCAGACTTTGGATTTGACAGGAAATGGTGAATGTTGTGGACGTTCTTTGATCCAGGATTCTTGCGCTTTACATTGTGCCTCTTGGGCGGCTTTCCTGGCTTCATCGATGGATGAGAGTCATTGTTTGAGGGATGGGATGTCCGTCTTTCTTGTTGGTTGGTGTATTTGTGGAGTATAACCAATGAGTAGGTCGAATGGTGTTTTCTTTGTCATAGCAGAGGGCCAGGAGTTCTTAGTGTACTGAGCGAGAGGTAACCAAGCATGCCAGTTGTTTTGTTGAGTGCTGCACAATACCCAAAGGTACTGTTCAAGGGTTTGATTGGTTCTTTCACTGGCTCCATCTGTTTGAGGGTGATAAGCTGTACTGATGTTCTGGCGGATATTCAGGATGCAGCATAGTTCTGTTGAGAATTTGGATACAAAGCGGATGTCACGGTCTGAGATTATCTTGTGAGGTATGCCATAGTGTGGGATAACATTGTTCAGGTAGAGTAGAGCGACTCCTTCAGAGTCGATTGCTTCATTACAAGGGATAAAGACAGATGCTTTTGAGCAATCCGTGTCGGTGATCGTGAGGATGGTGTCATATCCTCCTGATAGGGGTAGTTTGGTGATGAAGTCCATGGCGACGGTCTCAAAAGGTTGAGCATTTTCAGTTGGGGTGATTGGGAACATAGGAGGATAAGCAGGATGAGTGTTGACTTTAGTCATTTGACAAGTAGCACAGCCTTTGATGTACTCAGTTACAAAGATTTTCATTCCAGGCCACCAGTAGTAGGGCGAGATAAGTTGGAGGGTCTTGGTAATTCTGGCATGTCCAGCGGTTTTGTGGTTGTGAAAAAGGGATGTTACTCCCCTCCTAAGGTCATTGTCTGCCACAACAACAAGTGCCGTTCCGTGGTACCAGTGAGTGCCGTCCAGTAGGGATAGGTTGTGAATCAGTGCCCATTGCTTGAGTTTACTTTGTTCTTGATATTGCGCTAATTTGACTCGTGAGTCCAAATTGTCTCCTATGCTGTCCATGTTGAATACATGGATTGAAGTATGCTGGTCACAGAAATATTGGTCCGGCCATACAGTGACGTCTTCGTTGATTTCGTTTGGTCCTTCATTGTCGGGTCACCTAGATAGTGCGTCTGCCCAGTTAGTAGCCCCAGGTTTGTACTCCAGTAGGATGTTATATTGCTTGCGTTCTGGTAAGTAACCAGCAACGCGTGGCCCAATTTTGCAGGGCTCTCTGTAGTACCTAAGATTTGCATGGTCAGTATACACCAGGATGGGGATGGTTGTTCCTTTGAGCAAGTGGGACCAGCAGCGGAGTCCTCTCATGACTCCAAGGAATTCATGGTCGTAGATGGGGTAATTTTGCTCAGTTTGAGTGAATTTCTGGGAATGGAATCCCACCGGTCATTGTGGTCCTGGTTTCTGAGTGCCGTCTGGTTTGGTGATAGGGGGGTCCCGTTGGTAGAGTATTGCTCCTGTACTGACCTATGAAGCATCGGTTTCAAGTTCAAATTGTCTGTCCGGGTCGGGTCTGGCTAGGATGGGTGCACTAGTGATTAGGGTGATAAGTTTGTCTTGGGCTTCAATTTGTTTAGGTCCCCATTCGAATGGTACGTCCTTTCCGGTAAGTGCTGTAAGAGGTGCAGCAATGATACTGAAGTTGGGGCAGAACATGCGGTGGTAGCTGGCGACTCCTAGGAATCCACAAACTTGTCATTTGTCTTTGAGTTCGTGTGGATAGTCCCTAAGTCCAGCGACTTTGGCTGGGTCAACAGTTGCTCCTTCTTTTGAGATTCAGACACCTAGGAAGTCCATTTGTGGCTGCATGAAGACGGATTTTGACAGTTTGAGGTGTAGGCCATGACATGCAAGTAAGTTGAATAGGAAGTGGATTATTTCGACGTGTAATTTGAAGTCTTTGAGAAGGGTGCCTATACCACAATCATCCATGTAGTTCTGGAGGATGTGTTGTATATCGTGTATGCCTTTCTTCTCAAAGTGTTTGTATAGTTCTTCAAGAATACCATTCATGAACCATTGGAAGCTGGCTGGTGAGTTACTCATCCCAAAGAACATGACTTTGGGTTCAAATAGTCCTCAATGTGTTTTGAATGTGGCTTTCCATTGATCGCCTTCCAGTATACGGATGTTGTTGTAACCCCAGTGGATGTCGAACTTGCTGAATAGTTCCATTCCTTGCAAGTTTTCGATGCACTGTTTGAGATTGGGGAGTGGGGTGACATCCTTCCGAGTGACTGCGTTGAGGGGGCGATAGTCAATGATATATCTCTTCTCTTTCAGGTCTTTCTTAGGGACCATGAAGGTGGAGAAGCCATAGGGGGAGTCCAAGGGTGCGATGTAGCCTTTTTCCAGATTTTTGTTGATGAATTTGTTCTCTGCTTCCTGCTCATCTCTTGAGAGCGGGTAGACTTTGCAGTTGAAGCAAGTAGGGGCGGTATCCATAAGTACGATTTTGTGGTCTCTGTCTCCGTGAGCTGGCAGGAACTTGTTTGCCTCTTCATCCGAAAATAGTGCTGTATGACATTTGAATTCTTCCGGGAGGGTGACTTCCTCGTTCCCATGTTCCAATGCATACTTATGGGCCATTTCGACTGCTGTGTGGGTGCGGTTAATCTCTACCAGGCCTTCCCTCATTTCTGAAGGAGTAACTCCCGACCATAGAGCGCACGTTTGTGCTTTGAGGACGAGATCCTCATTTTCTTGGTTCCTCTTTTTGAGCCATGTCTTTGCACATTGAAGGGTGCTGTGGAGTAGGGTTTCGATTTGGACTTTTGGTCCTTTGAGTTTGCTTTTCTCCCAGTCGATGTTTGGATTAAATTTCTTGAACCAGGGATAGCCAAAGAGCATTCAATCGTGACCTAGATTCGTGACATAGAATCTGGTTCATTCCTTTTTGTTGCCCTGAGTAACAAGGAGGTTGCATGCCCTAGTAATAGTCCCAGCTTGGTTCATAGTTCCATCGACATTGTATACTGCCTGTGAGTAAGGGAGTCTCTTGGTTCCTAAGTGAAGCTTGTTGATAGTTGTCTGGTCAATAAAGTTTTCTGTTGCTCCAGTGTCGAGCAAGATTGTTTCTTCTGCTGTCCCTCAATAGTGTGTGATTGGAACTTTGAGTTGTATTGAATTTGATTTATTTACAAACACACTATCAAGTCGGAAAGCCCTAACTAAGGCAGCTAGTTTCGGGCCTTGGGAAAATCCTTTGGCATGAGTTTCCCGATGAAGTCCAGCTTAGTCTCTTCGTTGAAGGAATCCATGTTTTCCTTCAGGTAATCAGCAAGACTGTCAAGATTTTCAATATCTGGCATAATGGGTGCGGCATGAGCCCTAGTGGGTTCCCTGGGATTGTTGGGACGACTGCTGAAGTTACTGTGGTCAGCTTGTTTCTTGCGACAATCCTTGGCTCAGTGTCCCTTGATTTCGCAGTAGAAGCACAAGTTGCTTCTTATGAGTTCTGCTTTCTTGGCTTCAGAATGCTGTTGTCCTCTGCTAGTGGTGGCGTTGATGTCTGAGGTGACTGTAGCATCGACGTCCATATGATATCCTCCTTGAGAGGTGGTGCGTCGGTCGTTCTTGTTCCTCCAGTTATTGTTCCTTCCATAACCGCCTCTTCCTGGGTTATTGACCTGCCTAGGGGCCAGTTTGAATGCTTGGAAGAGTCCCTGACATCTCTGGGTGAACTCGGCTGCTGCCTTCCATTTGAGATGGGACTTGCGGGCCTGTTCTTCCCATTGTTTGAAGGTCCAGGGGTCTTTAGTGGTGGGGTTGAAGGTAGGGGAATTAATGATGGCGCTAGTGAGTCCTTGAGTCATAGCGTGTTTGAGGGTTTCTATAGTTCCCTTGTCGTCTAGGGGAACATCTGCTTCATGAGCAAGTTGCTTGAACTTGGCGAAGAAGTTGTCAAGACTGTCTCCTTGCTTGAGTTTGCATAACTCTTGGTAAGCTTCGGATCGGCGGTTCTGGTTAACGAAAGAATTTTTGAATCTTTCGATAAAGTTATCCCAGAGGGTTTCATCTGTTTCTTGAATTCCTTCGTCCGCTTCTTCTTTCATTTTGTCAAGTTGTTCTTCCTTCCAGGCATCTACGCGAGTACCGTCCATGTAACTGAGCATGGTGACGATCCTGGAGAAGGGGTTCTTCATGATATCATTCCTTTGATTGACTAGTTGCCATAGATTCCAGCTGAGTAGGAATTTACGGGTTTTGCTTCTGTCTCCATCGAATACGGGTGGAGGGTTTCCTTTGAGAGCACCGTTAGAGGTGTTTGTGATAACATTGATCCTCTGCGTCTCTTGTTGGGCTTGCCCAGTAGCGACATTAATTTCTTCCTGTTGTCCTTCCATTGCGGTTGGATGATCTGGGGTGTTGGGGCAAGTAGGAAGCTGCTGAAGTGCTGTGGTAACTGCTGCAATAGTGAGAGGGACGCTGGCCTCTTGTTGGTAAATGCTGTGGTTGGGATGCTGAGGGTCTGATATGATCCACCAGCCGACTTCTGGGCCTGTGTATATGCCTCTTTGATTGGTTTCCCACTGGTTGTTTGTTTGGTGGAGTTTGACCCAATGATAGGTGCCATTGGCCTCAATGAATTCAATAGGCGCGTGTTGTCTCTTTTGGGTATCAAGGTTGTATCCGGTGCTAGGATGTCCTGGTCCTTGATCGTCGAAGTATATGTTGACTTTAATGTGCTCTGGGAGATCGTCCTGTTGTCTCCTGAAGATTTGTGTAAACTCGTTGCTGAGTGTGTATGTCTGGGTGGTCGCCACGATGGTAACAGCTCTGTGTTTCAAGAGCTTGTAGGAAAGCCTAACTTGTGTTAAGGTCCAAGGGCCTTAAAGACACAATGTGCGTGGGTTGGTTTGGCGACGACTGGGATTGCTTAGTAGGTTGTCCTCCTAAGGCAATGATCATGTGAGTAGCACGGTACCGATTGGCTACACAGTATAACAAGTAAGTCCCTGATGATAAGGGCGACTCCTGAGTGTTCTGATAGAGGTAAAGGGGAGAGCTTCAAAGGAGTGCTTTGAAGCGACTGAAGGTTCGGGCTGTTTGACTCTGAGAGTCCTGGGTGGAAGCTACAAGTCTTGGATTGAAAACCAAGTTAGGCTTAGGGCCTAACTGCTAAAAGTACGAGCGCTTATATACAAGTGAGAAGTAATGGGTCACAGGAGTCACAGAATAATACTGTCACGTATAGTAAGGTTCATGAGCTGGCAGTTCTAAGTATAGCTCCATCATGAGCTGGCGGTCCATTATGACATGGCAATGAGCTGGCAATCCATAATAGGTTAAATGGTGATGCTGCAGAGTGCTGCGGACTGCGGAATGATGGCATGTGATATCTGACTGCGGAATGGTCAGGTGGTCCATCAGGTAACTTGTCAGGTGATTTGGTGGCGGTCCGAACGGCGCGTGAGGGAACGAGTGGGGAATGAGTGACTGAGAGCGCAGAAATAAATGGTGGAAAATAAAAGAAAATTGGTGGTAGGGCCCAGGATCGTAACAGGGGACTTACTCATTATACTGTGTAGCCAACCGGTATTGCGCTACTCACGTGATCATTGCCTCAGGAGGACAACCCACTGAGCAATCCCAGTTGTCGCCAAACCAACCCACGCACGTCGCGTCTTTAAGGCCCTTGGACCTTAACACAAGTTAGGCTTTCCTACAAGCTCTTGGAACACAGAGCTGTTACCACCGTGGCGACCATTCAGACATACACACTCAGCAACGAGTTTACACAAATCTTCAGGAGACAACAGGACGATCTCCCAGAGCACATTAAAGTTAATGTATACTTCAACAATCAAGGACTAGGACATCCCAACACCAGATACTACCTGTCGGGAACTCACTACTTTATGGGTAGCGAGACTCGACGACGGCGTGGAGTTGAAGGTGACTGATCCAGAGGAGCAGCAGAGAGATGTTGAGGATAAAGAGACAGAAGGCGAGGAGAGGCGGGACGGAGTAGACTGGGGAAGATGACAAGCGGAGTGCTGCTGACGATGAGGGAGCTTTGAAAGGCTCCAGTGTGGGGGATTGACAAGAGAACAGTCTAAGGACTGTTCACCTAAATTCGTAGGTCTTATATACTAATACAGGGTGGTCTGTGCGCAGTTTAGGGTAGGTACAATTACAGGTAACGGGGGACTGCGCAGTCGATGTGCCGTAACTGCAGATTACATTATACATCTTGATTAGGGTCTAGCCCTAATGAGTCGCGTCTTCGTTGATCGAGTCGCGTCACGTGTTCGTTGATTGTTTAGTGGACGCGTCTTGTTGATCGTTCCCACGATCTGCCATGTGTTGATCAACGGGTTAGACGCGCATCCAAAGCGTGTCTGGTCAAGTGACTTTGTTGATGACCAGTTCCTTGATAGGTCATGTGTTATCTTCCCAGGGTCACAGGGTCGTAGGTTCCCAGGGTCACGTGTTGATAAGTCACGTGATGTACAAGTGGCGAAGGGGTCACGTGATGAGTCACGTGTAGGGTCATGTGATATGTTCCCACAGTCACGTTGTACTGAAGTTACGGGTTTGTAGCTGAGACTGGGGGGTGTGAGTACCGCTCGCGACAGTATCCCCTCTTTAGGATCTCCTTGCGCCTGCAAGGCTCGTATGCGTATCCCCTCTTTAGGGCGATTACGGGCGTGGAATTCGGCGACTAATTCTTTGGCATGTGTTAGTTCTCCAGCTGGGATCCATGAGTTGTCTGCGTCTGTGTAGCCTTTCCAGTGGACGAAGTACTGTGTGCTCTTGCGATTTCATGTGGGACATGCTGCTAAGACTTTGTCGATTTCGTAATGTCCTTCTTCTCCTCCAACGATTTCTGGAGGGGGTCGCTCGAAATTGGGTCCATGTGCTTGTGTTTCGTGGTAGGGTTTCAGTAATGAGTTGTGGAATACGGGGTGA
>Ga0307510_10007862_pt1 | contig 12709 bp, 4 predicted proteins | sample 12_EM_MG_FD_207224 | JGI IMG/M metagenome (GOLD analysis project Ga0307510, IMG submission 207224) | Populus trichocarpa ectomycorrhiza microbial communities from riparian zone in the Pacific Northwest, United States - 12_EM | ecosystem: Host-associated > Plants > Roots > Unclassified | place... | reverse complement strand
ATATATGTTCAATTAGGTTGAAGACAAGGAGAAAAAAGCTCAAGTATGTAGATTTTGTTCAAGTGGTGCCAATCTACGTGGTGGTCTGTTTTTCAAGCGTCTACAGATATGTCAAGGAAAATTCTGGTCCACTGAAACCGGGGGTCCGAACTGTCGAGGACACCGTCAGAACTGTCATCGGACCGGTCTACGACAAGTTCCATGATGTCCCCTTCCAGCTTCTCAAATTCGTCGATCACAAGGTCAGTTTTTTTTCCTTCCAATTCCAAATCTATTTCGCAACCGGGCAACTAATTACCACCTATATCACTTGATTTAAGTGTGTTTATTTTTCTAATATATATATATATAGTCTTTTAATTTTCAACTGGATTTGGAATGAGTTTTCCTTTTTATTTAATTGCTTTGACATTTTATTAATGACGTCAACCTTAAATATTTTGTTAGATGTTAGTATTTATATCATCATTTCATCAAAATACATCTACTTTAGATATTTTATTTTAAAAATAAAAATATCGTATAACTATTTAAGTAAAATTAAAGATCAGACGTTTAATTATAAAAAATATATAAGTTTAGGCACTCAAAATAGTTTTATCTCTGTTTTGTGGAATTGTTTACCTTGTACCCAGCTAATAAATAATTTTTTTTTTATCGGTATCAGTGTTATATATTTTTTCCTTTTCTTTTTCTTTTTTTTTTAAATTGAAGCATAAATCTCGTAGCTATAGATTATAGTTTTTCTAGAAATGAACCATGAAATCTAGATAATTTTCTTGAATATTTCAGCCGTACATGTTCTTGGAAGATTTATGCTTCAAAATCTTGATAATGGGGTCTAATATTTCTTAATTTTCTATTTATATTTTGCATTTAATTGATCTGTGTATGAGACGAAGTTTCATTTTTCCGTATGGACTCCCGGGAGGCAGATTGATGAATCTTTGAGGGAATTGGACAGGCAAGTGCCATCACAAATTCACAAGTGAAGTGGGTGTCGTGTCAAGCTCGAGCTGTAGCCTGTGAAGTTCAGCGAGCTGGTGTGGTGGACGCGGCGATGAACGTATACCAATATATATATATATAATGAGGGATACATCTTAACCGGTTAAATCCTGGTTGTGTTTCTTATAAGTTACCGGTTCGTTCGAATTCTACAAATCTTAAGATCATTTAAGACTTATATGTTTTTCTATTCTTGAAAACATATCGAAATAAATTATCAATAAAAAATTTTAAGTAGCATACTATCGAATGATGAAATTAAAATAAAAAATATTAATAACAAAAAAAAACACAAAAAACAAAGGATGAGACTTAAAAACACCTTTTTTAAAAACAACAAAAGGGTTGTTCTTTCATCTTTTTTTTTTGGGTCACTCGGTTTCAAATTTTGTTCAAACAACAAAACTAAATTCTATTTTATAAAATCGAGCATCAACTTGATGCTAGAATATTTTTTTGATATCATGATAAAAATATAAAAGGCAAATTAAAATAAGTTATCAACTTTAAATCCTAATAAACACACAAACTAAGAACTAGGGTTGATCATTTTCGGTCTGGTTTGAACCACACCGAAATTTTTTTTAAAAAAAACCGAAACCGGTTCAAACTGACCGATTTTGGTTCGGTTTTTTAGGACAACAACCGGTTCAAACCGGTTTGGCTTGGTTTTTTTGGTTTGGCTCGATTTTGGGTCGGTTTTTTCGGTTTGGCTCGGTTTTTTCTGGTTTTTTTTTTATTTAGGACCGGTCGGTTTTTTCAAAATTTTAATCGGTTTTTTTTCACTATTCGGTTTTTTTGCTCACCCTTGCTAAGAACTAGTTTGAAAAAACAAACAAAAATTTGATAACCACATAAAAAAAGGATCAGAATGCGAAAAAGTAGAAATAGAAATCATTGTATTACTATTGTAATTCACAATATCATTAGAAATCATTGTATTACTATTGTAATTCACAATATCATGAATGCGGGTGAATGAAGTTTTCCCTCTACCTTTTAATTTTTTTCTTAATCTTTAGCCAACAAAATTGAATCAATTGATGATTTGACATGTGTCCATTTTCTAATAGAAATAGAAAAATTAATTTTATTTTTAATTTTTGCATAAATAGAAAAGGAAATTCAATATGCTTAGAAAAACAAAAAATTAATCTCCAAATTAAATCTTCATTTCCAACTAAGAGCGTAGTAAGTAATAATAAATGCTACAAGTAAAATAAAATTATAATTTCAAAATTATTTTCAATAAAAAATCAAAATTACTAAAATCTAAAACTAATCATGTTAAGAACTATTTTGTTTTACATGAAAATAGAAAAGAAAGTTCCTCTCCCTTTGCTAAAACGACAAAAAAAAAATAAAGAAGGGAAACAATCCATCCTACAAAAATCATATTTTTTTGGTGGATGAGAATTTATACTTAGAGGCTGGCTTAGATTACTGACTTGTGCTCCAAGTTGGATCATTTTTTATTAATGTGAAAAGAGGTTCTGATACTGTTAAAGTGTTTTATAGTAAAAATATTTAAAGTCACGCGGGGTTGATTCAATGTTATCCAAACAATGCGGAACAATAAAAAACAATTAGGATAATAAATAAAAATATAATTTGATTAAAAAAATTAAAATAATATTTTTAAAAAAAATATTGAGACGACTATATATTGAACCGACTTAAATTAACTTATTAAATACACTATTCAAGTTAAGAGATTGTAATAATCCCATGTAAAGAAAATAAAAAACAAATTGTGAAATTCAATTCCCAATCAATTAAGTGTAGAAGAATCAAATTGAAAAAAAAAAACAAAAAAAAAACTCTGGTCAACCCAGGTTAATCTACAACTTGGGTCATAAAACCAGAATAACCCAATAAAAAACAAATTAAAATAGATTATGAAGTCTAATTTTCAATCAACTCAAAGTTAAATAATTAATTTAAAAAAAAATCAATTGAAAAAGAAACAAAAAGAGACTTGTGTCAATTCAAGTTAACCCACCAAATCTGCAACCCAAGACATGAGACCAGAAAAACCCCATAGAAAACAAATCAAAATAAATTATGAAGTTCAATTCTCGATCAAAGCAATATTGAAAGATAAAATTAAAAAAATGATAATTAAAAATAACAAAAAATCTAAATCAAATTAGGTTAATCTATCAAACTCATGTAATAAATTATGATATCAGAATAACTTTTTTTTAAAAAAGTAAACCAAAATATGTTTCAATGAAAGGTGATTTGCGTGGAGGCAAATACTGAATTCACATTCTCTGTTTTTTTTTTTTCAAGAACATTAAATTTCCTTTCTTATTTATACAAAAACTAAAAAAAAAATGAAAAATTTAATTACAAGCGCGCGCACATCAATGTTATTATGAATATCAGGTAATTTTATCATTTAAGTTTGCAATTTCCTCTTTAGTTTTTTTAGGCTTATACTTCCTTAAACTAGTCCAATAACTTTTTTTTATAAAATTGTTGTAAGAATTGTTATAAATTTGGTATCAAAGCTAGGCAAACTATAGTTTTTAAACTCGGTTCGGTAGTCGGCCCGGTCCAAAGTCCTGGTTCAGGATTTTGATCGGGTTACCTTAAATTTTTTTATATATAAAAATTAGTTTGATTCTAGCTCCGGGTTGAGTTTCAAAACTACGAGGCAAACCACAACAAAAGAAACACAAATATCAAGGATAATAAATATGGTTGATGGCATGAAGCAATAACAAAATCAATAAACACACTAGTGGGTTTTATAAAAGCGTGTGCAGCAACCACCGCCCATTTTGGTAAAGGTAAATCAAGATGCAACTGTCTAGGTGGTGGTCCAGTGGTAAAAGCTTGGGACCAAGAGGTTTGCTCCCTCTGTGGTCCCAGGTTCGAGCCCTATGGTTGCTCATATGATGGCCACTGGAGGTTTACATGGTCGTTAACTTCAAGGCCCGTGGGATTAGTCGAGGTGCGCGCAAGTTGGCCCAGACACCCACGTTAAACTAAAAAAAAAAACAAAAAGGTAAATCAAGATGCAAAAGATCGAGGAAAGGAACCCATGGAAACCCTACCGAATTCCCTCATAATTTCAATCAATGATCATCATCACCCTAAAGTCGATCAACCAGGAGATAACTAAAACTAGCTGAGGGTAATGAAGTTAAGATTTTGATGATATAACATGGACGATTTAGTTGGATGGGTGTACATGGATAATTAACTTTTTAACTGCCACAATACTAGTCATCAGCATAGACTTTTTACAGCAAGTTTCCACTCGAATGAGTGAGCAATAACTTGGTTTCACGAGATAGAAGAAACTATAGCAATTTTTCAGCTGGGAGGCCTTACAGATCCGGTTTGGGTTTCAACTTGTGATCACCTTATGGAATTTCAAATTTTTTAATTGAAATTTATTCAAATAAATTAATTAAAAATGTATTTGAAATATTATTTAATAAAGTATAGCTCAACTTTTTTTAATAAGTTTATCTAATATTAACAACTGATGTATTTGTATAGCCATCCATGGTATTTGTTTTTGTTTTTTTTATATATATTTTATTCATTTATTTTTTTTTGCGTATCTATTTTTGTTATTATATAACTAAATAATAATAAAAAATTAAACTTAATATGATAAGTTTAATGGGTCAATCTAAGTAAATAAAAAATTTTGTCTGTCTTGAAATAAATAAATAAAATGATTGTTGCTTGGATTTGTTTTTTTAAAAAATAAGTTTTGAATTAAACAATTAAGTAAGAGTTGGACCCGCTAGGCAAGGCATGTCACATTAAACCAAGTTCAACATGTTTTAATTTTAAATTGAGCTTGTGCAAAATGCCATGTAGCAAAGCTAAGTCAAATTGATTAAAAAATAAAAATAAAAAGAGGAACTACGCTAGAAAAATATTTTTTTCCATTGACTTTTAATGTTTACATTTTTCTAAAAAACTTAAATAGCATCACATGACAAAAGAACATGTTTCTTCATCTATATTTACCCCTCATCTTCCCAATTTAATTTTTTATTATTAGCATAAATTCTTTTTTGTATTTACTATATTATTGACCCATTTTATATATTGTAGGTTAAATCAATTCTTTTTAAGTAAAAACAAATTTTCAGGCGTCACTAACTTCTTTCTAGTAAAAAAAATGAAATTATATTATAGTTGATTCAATATAACCTAATTGACTTGACGGGCTCGAAGGCAACTCAAATGACTATTAAAAACTTAGTTTGATTAAAAAATAAATAAATTCAATATGACGTCCTTTAAATAAAAAAATATTGAGATAACAACATATTAGATCAACCTGGTTTAATTTGAGTGAACCTACCAAATCCACGACCTGAGTCATTAAACCATGATTACTCCATATAAAATAAATCAAAAGAAATTGTAAAGGTTGATCTCCAATAAACTAGATGTTAAACGACGAACTTAAAAAAGAAAACATATATTTTTTTAAAAAAAAAGAGTAAAAAAGAAACTATTGCAATGAACAATGTTTCATGAGGCAATGTAAAACGAAAGCACCGCCTTTTTTAGTTTAAAAAACAAAACAAATTATGAAGCATAATCTTCAATAAACTAAATATTAAATGATGAAATAAAAAAACATAGATTTTTAAAAAATACTATTGTAAATGAATAGTATTTTATGAGGCGATGCAAGGTGAAAACACCACATCTTTTAGTTTTTTTCACTAGCTATTTAACCATCACTTTATCACAGGTCATATATTTTTTTTTAGAAAAAAAAGAAAGAATAAAAAGGCATTTTCAACACATCTTTTGTTAAAAAAAAATTATAATTATAAATAAAAAAAACTTATACATATATTTTATACACATACACACCTAACTCATTTAAAAAAGGTCAAATGAAATGTTATTTGTCCCATTAACAAGGAAAAAACAAGGGCTCACATGCATAGGCATTAAAATGTACAGTGTTGTTCGCCCCATTATAAAGAAAAAAAAGAAAAAATCACAAAAAATAAATTACAAGAAAATAAAAACAAGAACAAAATGAATGATTATAAACATTTTAAGTATAGAGTGATAATGAAGTTGAATGTAAAGGAAAAGGAGGCAAATAAAAATTGTTTTTCCCAGAATAAAAAATTACAGATTTTCCATCTATAGAAAAATTTACAAAATTACTATTTCTACAGTGATTCACTAATATATTGATATATTATTATATTGTATAATATCAAATGATAAAATGAAAAAAAAAACTTAGATTAAAAAGAAAACTACTATTGTAAATGAATAGTGCTATGTGAAGTGGTGCAGAATCAAAACACCACTTCTTCCATTTTTTTTTAATTGTTAATGTTAATTAGTCTATATTAGATTTCTGGCTTGCGTTACGCTGGGGTCATATAATTTTCTTTTAACGTAAAAAATATTTAGGCTTTACTAATGTTTTTCTAGTAAAAATAAATAAATTGTGTGGGATTGACAACTTGGTTGACTTGGCAAGTTTAAGGACAACTTGAACAACGGGTAGAAATGTAGTTTGACTAAAAAACATTTAAAGAATATTAAGAAAACAACATATTAGATTGACACGGGTTAATACAAGTAAACCTACCAAATCAACAACTAGATAGATTATAAAGCTCGATTTCTTATCAATTCAACGGTAAATGATGAAATCGAAACAAGTGATTAAAAAAAGAACATAAAAAAATGACACGAGTTAACCTTTCAAACCCAGGATAACTACATAAAAAGTAAATCAAAACAAATAATGAAACTCAATTCCTAACCAATTAAATGTTGAGGTTGAAAAAAAAATCAATTAAAAATTGACACAAATAAAACGATTTAAGTTGATCCGAGCTAACTTGCCAAACCTATGACCCTGATTATAAGATCAGGGTAATCTCATAAAAAATAAACAAAAGAATGACTCAAGTTAACCAAGTTTAACCTGTGACACTCGCAACCCTAATCATGATATTAAAACAACCCTACAGAAAAGCAAATCGAGACAAACAACGAAGCTCAATTCCTACAAACCCACTGCAAAAGAATGAAATTGGAATAAATTCAATCTAAATAAAGGACACAATAAAATGACTCGAGTTTAATCGGTTAACTTGAAAAACCCATGACGGGTTATGAGACCAAGATAACCTTGTAGAAAGTAAACTTAAATAAATCATAAAGTTAACTCACCAAACCTACGACATGAATCATGATATTGAGATAATCATATTAACAAAAAAAACCCAAAACAAGTCATGAAATTTAATTTTCAATAAATTAAATATTTTAAAAAAATAAAATAAAAAAATTATTACAATAAATAATATTTTGCTAGGGGATACACATAAAAAAACACCACTTTTCTTAATTTTTTTTAAAGGTTAATGTTAATTTTAATGATTCGTCAAATTTTCAGTTTGTATTCAATTTTTTCTCAAAATCCTAACGGCGTCAGGAGATATTTTTATATTAAAATTAATTTTTGATCCGAATCCGCTGAGCAAGCACCGTAATTAGTTACTCTGTTTGTGTTATAAATTAGTAGATTTCACCAACCGAAAGGTCTTTTTCCTTTGTTACCATAACCTCCTCCGCTTGCCCCAATTGAATATTAAAATATTTTTCTTATTTAGTAGCCACTAAAAATTGAAGATATAAAAAACAAACGTTTCACAAAAACACTCTCTCTCAAATCATTCAATCTTCCTCTCTGTCGATTCTCTCTATCAAAAGCAAACAACCAAACCTCTCCTGAATCAAAACGACCGAACAGCAGGACGCAAAACGACAGCAATAATATGGTCGAAACCAGACGCAGCTCCTCCTCCTCCAAACGCTCCCTTCCTCCCTCTTCTCCTCCTCCTCCCTCTTCCAAAAGATGCAAAGTACTCCCTCTCTTCATCTACATATTAGATTTTTTTTCACTGTGATACGTTTTGATTTTTTGATTTTTTTTTATAGGCTGCTGCGGCTGCTGCTGCATTAGAGGTGTCATCATCGACAAGCGATACACCGCCCCCGGCGCTTCCCTTGGAAAGTACAAGTCCGGAAAAGGAATCCGGGTCACCACCTGAATTAGATCCGCCCGAGGAGGAGAAATCCGCTGATGTCCAAGCTGAGGACTCGATGTCTCTAGGTGCGATCTTCTTTCTATTCTATTTTTGCTGTTGAAAAAAAAAGTTCCTTTTCTGATTTTGTATGAGATTACAGCTGGAGAGAAATCCAAGGCTGCGGTACTGCTGAATAAGTCAAAGAAACGAGTACCAAAATCAGTAAAATCTAGTGCCAAAGCTGCATGGGGCCAATTGTTGTCGCAATGTTCACAGGTGAGTCGATGGTATGCTTGATTGATTATGAAAAGATGATGAATTTTAATTTAGTCTGGGGATGCTGTACTGCCATATTCCATGTTTGTTAATTGGAGTTTTGTTTTCACAATTCTGGGCTATTAGCTCCCCACTGGGTCTGCATGTTGCCAATATTTGTTTAGTTCATCCGCCTTGGTTTTATACACAGCTATGTTATTCCATGATCTTTAAGATCTTTATCATTTGTATTGTTATTCGACTTTTTCTGCACTTAGTATTATGTTTATGGTTCATGTTTAGAGAGCTTATCAGGAGGAAGGTTGTTTTAGACATGAGATGGTATCACTCTACGAGTTTCTTCCTGCGTTGTTGACACAAATTCAGACTTCTTGCTTGGCAATTATTTTTTTGCTGAAACCTTTCAGACCATTATTGCCAGGCGACTCACTAATAAACCTTTGTTTTAGCATGTTTTCAGTCTTTGGATTTTTGAGGGTAGTAATTGTGAATCTAGTTGAGATGATTAAGAGTTCTTTAAATCATTGTGAAATTAAAAACAAAAAAATCTTTCTTTATGTGAGTTAGGGCTTCTTTCGTGGTTGCATGCATTTTGTGCAGGCTATGAGCGTGCGTATTGATGAAGACATCTTTATATCACTATGAAATTAAGAACGAAAAAACTTTCTTTATGTGAGTTAGTGGCTTCTTTCACGGTTGCATGCATTTTACAAGTGCGTGTATTGATTTAGACATATACCATTAATGTCACATTTTAAGTTACTTGGGATTGTGTCTCACAGGGTATTTAAGTGCTCTACATAAAGGTCTAGTTCATTTCTAGATATGTGGTTACCTGGAAAAAATTGTGGGGAAATTTGATTGGATCTTTTTCTTGTGAGGTTCCAAGTGCTGTCTAGTGAGGGTCTCAAATTGTCTATTTATTGTCAATTTGTTACTTGGGAAAAATCTTGTAAAATTTATTTCAAGAGGGGAGGGAATGGAATTTCAGGGTTTCTTTGCTCATTTCGTTTTGTGGTTCATATCTCTGTTTAATAAGGCTAGTTGTATATTCTTGTTACGATGAGTTGAGATCATTTACTTTGTCGTATCCAGGTCATTCTGTTGCTTTTCAAGTATATAAGCAGCTGTTGAAACAAAAATTGTTGTGATTAATATGTTATTTTTCTTAATTCCCCTATGCAAGGATTGTTGATTTGGTTTTGAAAAATGAATGGAAGTTGAGAAGATTTTATATTAGCCTGTAATTTTTTTTTTGCTTTGTTAATGTCATGATTTTTTTTCAATTGGGAAAATGGGATTATTTATTTTATTTTTTAGAAATTGATGCCTGGTTCTTTTTTTCGTTCTCCAAGTTATGACAGCAACTGGAAAACTAGTGCTGAATTTTGTTTACCTCTTCTGTCTTAAAGGCAGAATTCTGAAGATTGATCTGGATGTTTTACCATATTTTATGGAATTGAACAAGTGATTGTTTGTGATGGTTTTAACCGTTTATTCATTCCAGAATCCTCACAAGCTGATGAATAGCACTCTTTTCTCTGTTGGTCAAAGTCGTCAATGCAATTTATGGCTTAACGATCCATCCATCAGTACTGTTTTATGCAAACTGAAGCACATAGAGGTAGTACTCTTTGCACAATCTAATGTCTGTAATGTTTTTACTTCTTAATTAACAAAAAACAAATGCATCAAAGTAAGACACTGCATCATTTTCTATTATTATGTAATGTAAACCTGTTCTCCTCTTTGGTAATCTGTTTATAATCACCCTGCAGCGTGGAGGTGCATCTGTTGTCTTATTGGAAATCACTGGGGGGAAAGGAGCAGTCCAAGTAAATGGCAAACTTTATCAGAAGAATGAAAGTTTAGTATTAAACGGAGGCGATGAAGTGATTTTCACTACCTCTGGCAAACATGCATATGTATCCTTTTTCTTTGCTTTGCCTTTGGCAAAATAATGTGGCTTTATTTATCATCATCATCATCATCATCATTATTTTCTTGTTTGTATTACTATTCTGTCTCTGTGAAAGCATAGCAGGAAAATTCCTTTTCCTATCTAGATTTTTGTGTGTTTGCATTGTATCATTTGACTAAAATGTCCATCACCTCCTCTAAGGATCACTGAATTCCTTAATGGGAATTCTAGATTTTTCAGCAGCTAACAAGCAATAACTTAGGCACTCCAGGTATGCCTTCTGTGAGCATCTTAGAAGCCCAGAGTGCTCCTATAAAAGGGATTCATATTGAGGCAAGGCCTAGAGATCCCTCAGATTATGCAGGCGCTTCAATATTGGCTTCTTTGTCACATCTTCTTCCACCTGCTGCCAAAACTGGTGAGGATACGCAGCAAAATACAGACTTCTCCATCTTGCCCTCTGGTTGTGAAGCATCTGGAGATCGTATTCCAGATGTTGAAATGAAGGACGGCACATGCAATAATGATACTGCTGATGTCTTCCCTAGGGAGAAAGCTGCTGTTCCTTCTTCTAACGCTGCCAGTGAAAATGCTAATGTTGATAGCATGGGATCGGGTGCTTGTACGGATGCGGTTATTGGAAGGATTCCAAATTCAACTTATGAATTAAAGCCACTGTTGCGGATGCTTGCAGGTTCATCTTCTGAACTTGATAAAATATTTGATGAGAGGGAAAGGAGAGAAATCCTCAAGGATCTTGATCCTCCACCAGTTCTGATGTCCACTAGACGGCAATTGTTCAAGGATAGTTTACAAAAAGGAATTCTAAATCCTGAAGAGATTGAAGTTTCATTTGACAGTTTCCCATATTATCTAAGGTGCATATTCTCATGTGTTAAGTAGTTGAATAAAATACTTATCTCATTGAATATTTTATTCTCAGCTATGAACCAGTTCAGCATGGAAATTATTCACACTCTGCATGCTTGTGTGTCCCTTACGACTTAAAACACAAGGAGTAAGGACAAAACCGTGTACTAACAAATCTAAAAATGGTTAGATATGACCGTTGCTTGGTGGGATCTAACCTCTTCTCAGATTTGTGAAAAGGATGTGCTAATTTAAGAAAATCAAACCTTTTTAGATTATAAAAGGCAGTACTAGCACTTGTATCAAATTCACCCTTTCAATTCAAGTATACTCTAGTTCACTACTGAACAATGGAATTGGAAAAGGGCAATGAATTGAGTTGAATTCCACAGAAGTCACTAATCTAATCAAGCTCTTCATAACTGATACGCCATTTGTTTTGTTATCTTATTTCTTCTTGTGCTGGACCAAATTGATACTACTTATTGTAAATTGATCCCAAGTGTTTTGGAGGTTGGTATTTTTACTGACAATGAGCTCTCTTACAGTGATACAACTAAGAAAGTTTTGATAAGTGCTGCTTTCATCCATTTGAAGTGCGGTAACAAAGTTGCAAAGTTTGCTTGCGATCTCCCTACTGTGTCCCCACGCATGTTACTATCTGGTCCTGCAGGTAGTCCCCCTTGTATTTGTTTTATGATTTATTTTTGTGCCTCATTTTGTATGTTCATCGTTACTGGCTCCTATTCTTGTGAAATTTTGTTGTAGGTTCAGAAATATATCAGGAGACTCTGACAAAGGCACTTGCCAAAGATGTTGGTGCTAGACTACTAATTGTGGATTCACTTCAACTGCCTGGTGTAAGCTTTTTGGATATCTTCAGAATCTATATTTTTGTTCTTTGTATGTGAGCATGCTTTACCATACCTTAAGGCATGTCTCACACAAATTTCCATCCATATTAGGATATGCTGCTTTTTTGGAGCACCGAGTAAGCATTTTTTAGGTGACTAATTTCTTCTCACACTGCGCTCTAATAAATTCAGGGATCAATACCCAAAGAAGCTGATTCTTCTAGAGAAAGTTCAAAATCTGAAAGAGTCTCTGTGTTTGCCAAAAGAGCCGTGCAGGCGGCATTACAATCTAAGAAACCTACTTCTAGTGTTGAGGCCGACATAACTGGTTGCTCCACATTCAGCTCTCATGCTCGGCCAAAGCAGGAAACTTCTACCGCATCATCCAAAAACTACACTTTTAAAACAGGCATATTTGCTTATATAACAGCAGTTTTTTTGAGATAATTGTCTTTTAGTTCTGGTTTCATAGACTACCTTAAGAGTTAATACCCTAAATTGCTAGCTGAGCTTACAGTTTGTTAAATTGCAGGTGACAGAGTGAAGTTTGTGGGCGCCTCTTTAGCATCTGCAATCTCTTCTTTGCAGCCTCCTTTGAAGTATTTTTCTTTCTTTTATCTTAAAGTGTCTTGTTGGGTTCCTTCCATTTTATTGGCTGCAGCTCTCCCAAGTACACGGGGTTTTAATTTGTCTTGAATTCAAGCTTCTTGGTTATGTCATAAGTG
>Ga0307510_10007860_pt1 | contig 12709 bp, 10 predicted proteins | sample 12_EM_MG_FD_207224 | JGI IMG/M metagenome (GOLD analysis project Ga0307510, IMG submission 207224) | Populus trichocarpa ectomycorrhiza microbial communities from riparian zone in the Pacific Northwest, United States - 12_EM | ecosystem: Host-associated > Plants > Roots > Unclassified | place... | reverse complement strand
CCCCCCTGAAAAAGTCTAAAAAAAGTAGAGGACTGGGCTTTTTTGTACTTTTTCATGCTTTTTTCAAAAAAGCATGAAAAAGTACAAAAAAGTAATGAAAAGTAAATCAGGGGTTTTCCTGATGTGGGCCTTTTGTTCCTTCTCGGCAAACGGTGGCACAATACCTATCTGTGGAAGGCTTGACTCTTTTATGAATTTGTTGAAGTGAGTACAATGGTCTCATTCAAGCATCGGACACATAGCGTACGGTCCTGCGTGGTGCTAAGCCCCATTGGGAATTTTGGGGTGGTGGAAGTGCGGTGATGTCGTCAAGGACTCCAGTAGCATTGAGAACACGAGGCAATTCAACCACAGCAGGCATAGCCATGGTCAAAGCTCAAGGGCGGCCCTCGGCCTCGTGAAATCCACGTACGATCGCGCCTGCTCATAAACTGTGGACGTCCACTTCTCGCAGACAAGCCTCTAAAGAAGCGCCCGTCCCCTAAGTTAAAAAGCGTCGTCCGCACCCTCCGCATTGCTTTCCACAAACCCACTTTCCTCGTCCCTGCATTTTCACAGCCACCGGAAACACATTCTAATAGCCAAAGCATATCATGGACTCTTTCCACATTGCGAGTGACGCCGCCTTCTGGCCCTGTGGCGACGATCAGACAGCCATATGGTCCGAGGCCCCAGGGTCCGTGCCACCTGCACCTGTGTTCGGCTTCGATCTGGGTCTGAACAGTCAATTCACGGTGAGCAAGGTTCCCTCCGGATTATGAGAGATTACTCACGTTCGCCGCCACAGGACATCACCTGGAATGCTGCTCCGTCGTTCGAAAATCCAGCGAGCGGTAGCACCACTATTGCCAATCCCGAAGTCACCAATATCATGGGATTCAGCCCCGCCCTCACGTATCCCTATGTCCAAGCCAACTTTAATCAGATGTTGTATCCCGTGAGTACACAGCGCTTGGTCGTTCACCGGAGGCATTGGCTTACCTTGTCACGTTATAGAACATGTTCACGCCTTGGCCCACGCCCATGCCAACGCCTTGTAGGTCGCATTTTTTTTCTTCTGCCATAGTCTGGTCTTCACACAAACCAAAGCCTTTACCGACGGAGATTCCGCACCGGCATCGTCACAGAGCGTTGCTTCGTGGGCGGAGAACATACCTTCCCCAAGTGAAGCAATGGCTGAGCCATACAGTGTGAGTGCGAGTTGCCCAAGTACAAGGGTCCTTCTTACCTTTGCATCTTTGCAGATTCCCATGCCAAGCGGCTCTACAGCGCCAGCCGTTCCATCAGAGCCTGAACTTTCTTGGTTCGAAACGCCCGGGCAGTTCAACGACACGACGACTCCCTACCTTGCTGGTGGCGGGAGCGTTATGGGGCCATACACACCATATACCGATTTCCTCGGTGTCATCAACACTGCGGGGTAAGTATCTTCGCTTCTGTCTACAACTTCTGAGAGAGAGATTCACCTTCGCGAACACTAGTTATCATGGCTGGGGCTCCGCCGAACTGAGCGCACCATCCCTTGATGTGGCAGACGGGGTTATCCAGACAGTATCACGCGCCACATGCATGCTGGCATTACCAAGGGCAAACCTCCGAAAGCGGCCTCGTGGTGCGGATGAAGCCGGAAGTGGCCACGCCGTAGAGGCAGACAATGGTCAAGGACGCAGACGGCGCAAGAAGGCCAAGGGGAAGACGGCCGTTGATGGGGTCTTGGGGGCGGTGGGGCACACGAGTAGGGCCCGAAAGCCTAGCACCAGGACCCCAGTTAAGAAGTTCAGTGATATATCCGAGGCAGCGGGACGCGGAGCGGAGAGGCTCGCGGTCCAGAACGCGCAGGGGCTTTACCACCGAATCCTACTGGGACCAAGTGCCCAGGAGTCGATGGAGACTACTGCGTGGGAAAACCTGCCTTGGGTCGAGGGGAGGGAGCAGGAAGCGACGTGGAAACACGAGGACAGGGTGGCGGAGCCACAAGAGGTGAGTAGCGGCGCAACGGACGGCGAGGAGGGGGAGGACGCGGAGGGGGCCCTATTCCGGATACCGAAACGCCTCAGCGAGAGGCACAGCGGTCTCCTGGACGCGACGGCGGAGGACTGGGCCCGCGCGCTTGTCCGCGAACTCAAGTGTAAGCTCTGCCCCGAGGCCGGCTTCTGTAACTGGGAGGGTTTCAAGCGGCATTGCGGCCAATCGGAGGCGCACCCTTCCAAGGTTTGGTTCTGCGACTTCTGCGGCGATTTCTTCGCGCGCATCGACTCGTTAAAGCGACACCGCAAGGACCGACCTGCCGAGTGCCTCAGTGTTTCGCCAGATGAGGCCCTGGCCAAACGCAGGGCAACGGAAAAGGCTCACCGCGAGTTCGAGGCGAGACTGACGCGTTGCTTGAAGACCGGGGAGGATATCGGGGACCCGTTTTCGCAAATAATTATAGATATGTTCCCGGACTCGTCGAAGCGAGGTAGCAGGCAACAAAATCGCCTCGAAACCTAGGTTTTGCTTGGTCTATACGTACGATAAGTTTTTATCTTTTTTTTTTTCTTCTTCGTTGTAGGACTCGCGCTGTGGTGCCACGGACGGTTTTGTACAGCTGTTTTTCTCTTTGCTAGTTTGGTTTCGCTTTGTTATATATGTACTAGAAGTTTATCCTGATCTGACGTGGCTCTTGAACTATTGTCCCGATTACGCACCGTGTGTCCCCATCCGCCAGACAGACCTTCCTCACCTGTGACCCAAACTACGAATGTGAGCCATGGAAGTCGCAACTGGGGAGGATAAAAAGCAAGACGAGGGAAAGAGACATAGGGACAATCAATCGATCTGATTAGGATTACGAGTGGGTAAAGTCAGGATTCCGTAACCGCTGAGATTTCCTTGCCACGCGGCCGCAACGCGAGGGCGACGCCGAACATCGGCCCTTTCACCCCTTCACCTTTCCACATGGGACACCATGAGCCTTACACATGTACGCTTCATACATTCCAACACGGTCACCCGGCGTTCTTGAGCCGCGCACGAGTACGACCACATCCACAACCGAGCCGGATCCGATCGATCGATTGTCATCTGGGGTCTGACTTCACACAAGGATTCCTCGACGCGTCGATCGGGTCGACAAGGGTCGGGAAGCGGGAACTGGGGGCTGTAGTGGTAAGAAGGAGTGGCACCAATCGATTTTTTGGGAGTTGAAGAGGGGCATCAGCGTCTCCGAGCTCCTTGTTGCTACAGTATAAGGGTTCTATTCCCGTGCGTACACCGTTTGTTCCCCAGCGCCTAAACAGCCGTGAATCAAACTTTTTGCGACGTGGCGATGTGATGTGTCCGTGATTAGCGCGAATATTATCCGCATGGTGGAACAGTTCGTTCTTCAAATTGCCGTCTGATGGGCGGGCACGCTGGTCGGGCTATTACTGGCAGACCTCGAACTACCCGTCCGAGTACTCAGACCTCACTGTAAGACAGCTGAGCTACGGTAGCAATCTAGGAGATGGACGTACCGAAACTGGTACGGTTACAGGGCAGACGCAGATGCCGTATTGAGAAGAGAACTGTTCAGTTTCCGGATGGCCATCTCACAGTTGTTCCCTTAAAACTGGCGATTCGGCGCCCTAGCCAGTGGGACCAGGCAGCTCAGCTCATTCTGGACCATCGTTTGTGGATAACCATAGCTCTGCTCAAGCCCCACGCGAAAGATGGCATTTGTTCACCGTCTTTTCCCTCTTAACTCGTTTACGCACGTCGCCTTTTCCCGTCCAATTTTTTTTTAGCCGTATCGGCCCTTGGACGGTCTCCAGCACACCCCGACTCTCGAGCTACAACTTCCCTGATTCACAATAAATCGCTCGCAATTGCCGAATAGGGAGAGGGAGCTACCTGTGTATGTTGTTAACGACGGGCTGCAATTTGCAGTGCAAGATCACGAAGAACTCGCTGGTTTCAAATAATCTATATGAAAAGGAAGAGGCCAGGGAAGTACATAAGGAAAATTAGTATTAGTAGTTAGCAGGGCCGGGGAATTAATGACTATTTCAAAAACAATCCAGGGACAGATGGAACCCTTCATATCACTTCCACAGGGTGACCCGATAGCTCGCGCGCATCGATGAATGGTTGCAATAGGGGGATCACCCACGGTTCAACCTCATCCCAGTCACATAAGCCGTACCATACAATGGTGCGCAACATGGGCAACACTTCTGCGGCTCTTTCCTCAGTGAGATCTCCAAGTACATGTGCAATTTGAGACATTGAATCCTGGTCGTAGAAATTCAGAGACCGCACGGCATGAAATGGCCGAAGAAACGCCAGCCAAAGCGTGGAGTCTTGGTCGGGTTGCATATTGTGATCGAAGAGTTCGAGAGTGTCAACATGAGAGAGGAGGGGAAAACACTGGGAGAAGACTTGTTCCAACAATGAAAGCTGCCTGTCTAACCCATTACACTCGAATTCCAAATGGAGACAGTCATCAAATAACCCGGATAAAAGAGAGATATCAGCACCGTGATCATAAAAGTCTATATCAGCCTTATGGGGTGTCTTGAACTTTTCCATGCGATGGATAATCTGGGGTAGCTGTGGAACGCCAGAGGTAGGCTGATAGAGGAACCGGAGGTCGAGGTCATCGAGTAGGGGGGCATCGATTCGAGCCATGAGGTCCTCCAAGTATTCGTTGACACCACTACACAAGCGCTGGAAGGACAGTACGTGTCGGTGGGGGAGGACATTGTGTTGTTAGATTTTTGGGAAACGACCTCCTAGATAGGAAGTTAATGCTAACGGATCGGAGCCTTGTCAACATAGCCAGGGATGCGGCCATCACGTCAGGTGAAATGTATCCGGTGCTTGGGATATCTTCAAGATCGAGTTCGACAAGGCCACGAGTAGACAAGAGAAATTTTGGCAATGTTGGAAATGGAACGCGCCGTAACTTGATCCTCTGGAGACGAGGGGCAGACCCTCCCAGGAACGTATCAGAAATCACCAGGGGCTTCTCTGCGTTGCAGCTGAGAGAAAGTGTTTGTAGAATCGGAAATGGTTCCTGCATCAATGTGACACGTTTTGAGTTGAAGTCCCGTTAGGCCCGACGAATCGATCCCGATTATGCGATCACGGTGTTCAAGGACGTCAATGATGCTATCGTCATTCTTGTAATTGGACATTCCCTTGATGGCGATGGGCAAGGCTGGCCAAACATCCAGTGCTTTCACTGCGGCTGTTCTGGACCCGCAGTCAATTCGTACATCAAGATAGTTTGGCTATGCAAAAATGATATGTCGCCACTGTTGGCAAACATGTGCCAACGTACGCCATTGATGCCATGACCATGATTCGCTGTGGTAGAACTCCAAGTCTTGTCGATAGAGATTGAATATATATATGAGGACATCGTCCGAGAGCACGTCGATTACCGAACAACCTACGCGGCATCTATCAATAATCGTCACGGATCCAAGATCGAGGACATACGACGACATAGTTCTTCACCTGAATTCTTCTCGTCACCAGGATTTACCCTCTCTGAGCCATCCCTCGGAGCCAGCAACTTTGAAGTGCTAGGAGTGCCATCCTCCGTGAAGCCGTTGATTTCTGAGGGGGCTGTACAATGGGCAGGCCGCTTCCTGGGATGGCTATGTGGGGCTTGATCGATTGATCAGTCACCTGGGAAACGGGGCCGGGAGGGGCTTTCGAAAACTCACTGGTGGGGACTCATGGGTGAGGATCGCAAGGATTCGGTGTCAGAAGTTGAGGGAAAAGCAATTGGGTTGAGTTCTCGCAGTTCAAGTTCAAGTTCGGAGCTGACAGGTCACACACGGAGGTGAACTCCCGTAACATGGGTCGGCGGACGAACACCAAACCCACAGCGGTTGTTTACTACATACGGCATTGTTGAGTCCCATGCTTTTACCGCCAGCAGGGCAGTCAGCCTTTTACTCAACGCCCTTGCCACCGGACTTCGAGCTCGGCCGCTCCTTTCGACCCTGCGCCCGCTGTCGGACCTTCGACATACCATTCATTCCCGCTCTTTCTTTGATCACCGTTCAACCCTTCGCATACGACGCCGCGCGATCTGTCGCTGGCAGGACTCGACTTTGTCTTTTCTCTCCCTTTTTCCCAGCTCTACTCTCCTTCCCGCGTAGGGTACACTGTCTCCCCTTTTATCTCGGACTCAACCTAGAAATATCCAAGCCCAGCCCTGGCGAACGCCAGGCAACTGTGGCCCAACGTTTCCCCCCCATTTCCGTTTCCGTGTGCTGGGCAACTGCGGCCCGATTTCTCGCTCTCTTCACGACTCGTTATCGACCAAGCGATACGCCTTTCATTATCGCCGAAGCATACCCGTTGGCGGCCGCGAGGATAACAACTCGCACTTACCGCCCCCGCTCTACTCCTTGGTGCGTTCTCGTTCCGGAAGCGCAGCTAGGTTTTATCTCCGTTTCTTCCCTCTCTAACTCTCGCGCGGACAATCCGTCTGCGATATAGTATTGAACAATGTAGGAAAGGGAACCATAGGGAAAGTACGTAAGGAAATCAGAAGCTAGTGGGGACGGGGAGTGAACAATTGCTCAGAAACAAGCTGGGGCCTTATGGGCACCTTGACTTCACTACCACAGGGTGACCCAATAGCTGGCGCGCATCGACGAATGGCTGCACAATGGGAAACAACCAAGATTTGACCGGATCCCAGACCGGATCCCAGTAAGTCTTGTCAAACCACATAATGGTGTCCAACATGGGTAACACGGCTGCAGCTCCTTCGTCTGTGAGCTCTCCCAGTACACGTGCGATTTGTTTCAGTGAATTTTGGTCGTGGAAACACAGTGTTTTCACAGCGCTAAATGGCCGAAGAAACTCCAGCCATAGCGTAGAGTCTTGGTCGTCTTGCGCATCATGATCGAAAAGTTCGAGGTAGTTAATTTGAGAGAGGAGGGGCAATAACTGGGGGAAGATTCTTGTCAACCATGAAAGCTGGTTGTCTGACTCGGTGCACTGAAATTCCAAGCCGAGGCGGCCGCGGCCTGGCGAAAAAACGGATATGTCAGTACTGTTATCGTAAATGTACACAACGGCCTGGAAGGGTGGCTTGAAGGTGTCGATGCGATGCACAATCTGGGGTACTTTTGGGACGCCGAAGGTGGGCTGAGGGAAGAATTGGAGGTAGAGGTCATTGAGTCGTGGGAGATGGATTCGAGCCATGAGGTCGTCCAGGTACTCGCCGCTGACGCCACCGAATTTGAGCTTGGTGAGGGATGAAAGGACAGCACGTGACATTGGAGGAGGATTTTGATTTGTTTGATTTTGGGGAAACGACCTCCAAAATGGGGACCTAATGGTAACGGATTGGAGCCTTGTCAACACAGCTAGACATGTGGCCATTGCTTCAGGAGAAATATATCCAGTGGTCGGGATCTCCTCAAGATGGAGCTCGACAAGGTGACTAGCAGACAAGAGGAGCTTTGGCAGTGTCGGAAACGGGACGTGGGATAGATTGACATTCCGGAGGCGAGGGGCACACCTTCCCAAAAACGTATCAGGAATTACCAGCGTGGTGGTCTCTGCGTCGCATCCGAGGGATAGAATTCGCAACATTGGAAAATTTGCCTGCATCAATGCGACACAGCTCTCAAGTTGAGGTCCCGACAGGCCCGACAAATCAACCTCGGCTATGCGTACACGGTGTTCGAGTGCGGCAATGATGTCCCCATCCGGATCATCATCTTTGAGTATTGAACGAATACCGATAGGTAAGGTTGGCCAAACATCCAGTGCTTTCGCTGCAGCTGTTCTGGATCTGCATTTAATTCGTATATCAAGATGGTTGGGCCATGCAAAAATGATATGTCGCCATCGTTGGCAAACGTGTACCAACGTACGCCACGGATGCCATGACCATGACTCGGAGTCGCTGTGGGAATGGATTTGAAACTCCAAGTCTTGTCGATAGAGATTGAATATACATATGAGGACATCGTCCGAGAGCACGTCGATTGCCGAACGGCCTACGCGGCACCTGTCAGTAATCGTCACGGATACAAGATCAAGGACATACAATGACATAGTTCTTCATCTGAATTCTTCTCATCACCAGAATTTACCCTCTCTGGGCCATCTACCAACTTTAAAGTGCCAGGAGTGCCATCCTCGGTGGTGCCATTGTTTTCTGAAGGGACTAGACGGTGGGCAGGCTGCTTCCCGTGATTGCTATGTGGGGCTTGATCAGTCATCTGGGAAACAGGGCCAGGAAAGAGTTTCGAAAACCCACTGGTGGGGACTCATGGGCGAGGATGGAAATGATTCGGTGTCAGAGATCGAGAAAGAAGTGATAGGTTTGAGTTCTCGCAGTTGAAGTTCAGCTTGGGAGCTGACAGATTACACACAGCGGTTGACGAGACAGTGAGAATCGAACCCGCGTGCCATGGATCGTTAAGTCGCATGCTCTTACCGTTAGCTGGGCCGTGCCTCGGTGGTAGGGCTCCAAATGCTTAAAATGGTTGAAATGGCGTGTCATAAACAGGTTTGAGAAAGCTGAATCGCCGAATCACTGCCAAATCCGGCATCTCAACCCAGGAATTGAGTACCTTCGACCACGTGACGTCCTCCGTTTCACAAACGCCACTCTATTCCTCCCTCGTCTTGCACGCCTCGCCTCTAACCCTCGCTGCCATACGACCGATACCTTTCCCCCAATAGCCTAGTTTTCACCTCTCGTCGTGGCCTCAAGCACTACGGCCGAAGACACGCGGATGGCCCAAGAACCGTGGGCCGACGCTACAGACGCGCGCCACTTCGAAAATCCCGTCGGTCCACGTCGCACAAGTCGTGCACGTCCCCTCGGAGGCCTGGATCATGTCATGATTGGGAAGGACTCTTGCTGTACATGGGAATCAAGCTCATTTCGTACGTCTCCTTGTTTTCGTTTTCGTATTAGACCATCCGCTCTCCATGCCACATTTCCCCCTCCTTACGTTAGGTTTTTACCATCGAATGTTGCCACGCATCCTTCACCCTCGTCGTCTACGCGCCCGCTGTTGCGCACATAGCTACATTTCGGTAAAATATTCATCATTTCAGGCACCATTCCCCTTCGTCAACGTCGCTCACTCAACTGGGAGCACGCGAGCTGTTGTCGGCTTTGGCTAAATTTTTGTTACCGTACTCGGACGTGCCGCATGCGACAATAAAGTTTGGGTTCGTTTGTTACCATGAGCTTTACGGCGTTTGACGTTCCGGTTGCTGGTGGCCCAATGATACGCTCATTTCACTTTCACCAGTTGATGCAAGCATAAAGACGCACACACTTCGCAGGCTCATCGGGCGTTGTCACTTTTGCGAGCACTGGGCCGGAATTGAGATCTATGTCGTCTGCATAGGTTCGTTTCGCGATAGCCCCCACAAATGGCACCATCAGATGCGTGGTATCGCCGAGCAGTACCACACACTCGTCTGGTGTTCTGTTCCATCTGTGCACAGACGGCAGCATCCACAACCGGCGCACGACGAAGTCCGCGTTGCTCGGACCGTCTGGTGTATCGACGAGCGCGCGCAGCCGCTGTGTCCACATCAAAGTGGTGTCACATCGCCGCATGCGTCCCTAGCTTCTCCTGGGCTGCCGCGCGCCGAGCGTGGCAAGGGGTGGCTGTAGGTTAGGTTCGTTCCATGCATGGCTGCTGCTGGGCCTCCCAAACCCTATTTTCAGAACTTGCGATTTGTCAGATCAAGCCCGTATCCTCGAACTATTTCCAACGAGGGACGCGCCATGACCGAGAGCTGTGTTCGGCCTTCTTGGTCATTGTTCAACTACTATCTACAACGGCCTATGCCCTTACCAAGTCCTTTTCCTGATGGAAGTGCTGGCCATCGCTAGCTCGGATTGAAGACAATGTGAATGATCCCGTTCGTTCTTCGTTTTCAGTAGCCTCTCCTTTCTTTTAGTCGTTCATTTGTGTCATGACCTCTTGTCGACTCTTCAGCCATCTCGACTTAAGCCTGCAGGTCCCCTTCGCACTCTCGCGGAAAAGTGTACTTCGCTTCTGAAGGCATAATAAGCTCATATTCACCTTCCTTTTTCGGCAACCACCACCTCCACGGCAATTTTTTTCGCCAGAGAAAGTGGTAGCTTAGAAGTAGGATATAGAACATCAGCAGTTTTCGATCTATCTGTAGTAATACAGTCAGGCCAATTGACACTCACTGCCACACTGCTGGCGATTCACACTCCCAACGTCGAAACACACAGTTTTCACCGCCCTTGGCTACGGCCACCATGTCCTTCCCCCCCATCGACCCCTCCGGGTTCATCGTCCCCGGTCGCAACCCCCCGGAATTCTCTGTCCCTGACGACCTCTGCTCCTCCCAACCCCTCACCCAACCCGAATCCGACCCGTCCATCGCCATGGACATCGACAACTCTGTTGCCATCGACAGAGTCCGGGCCATCTTGTCCTCCGACTTCACGGAGGAACGAGCCCCATGGCTCCACCTCGTTGCCTCCCTCCTCGTCGATGCTCGCAACGGTGTCCGCGACTCGATTCGCTCCTCCTCCATCTGTAAATTCCAGGACCTCTCCCCCTTCGAGAAGTCCACGCTCTCCACCCTGAAGCTCGCCCTTGAGTCTTTTGAGACGTTCTTTCATGATGTCCAGGACGACGCCGAGGATTGGGTCACCTGCATGAACTGCGTCCACACGTACCAACTCCCCGCGTCCAAAGAAGAATGGACCGTAAACCTCACTGAATGCAGCCACCAAGTAGAGATGGCTCACAAGGTTACCGTCGACAGGGCCATTGAGCAGGCCCACGTCTTCATCCAGGACTGGGTCAACGGAGAACGCATTACCGCGCAGGACGCAGCAATTAACAGCCTCACCTCCGAGCACACCCCTGATATCTCCACACTCATTTCTGACCCTCGCCTCGTTGAGTGGTCTCGCCGCCTCCTCGAGGTAATGAAACATCACTTCACGGAGACCTTAATCTCCGATGCTTCCCACTCCCTCCCTTTGTCACTTGTCGGTCGCCTCGATGCTGAGCGTCAAGCCAAGCTCAACGCTGCCGAGGAAGATGCCCATGCTGACGCCAAGCGTTTGTACAAGGCTGAACTCCTCTGTCGCCAAACCGCCGCTTTGTCCGAGGCCTCCACAGAGTTCTCCGCATGGATGGCCTCCACCCTCACCCCTGAATGCCAAGCCAAGGAGCTTGCCTCCCGTGCCCAGGCCGAGCATGAATTTGTTCGCTTCAAGGCGGATATGGAGACTGAGTTCGCTGCGAAGCGTCAGGCAGTCCTGGTGGCCGCTAATGACGACCTCACCGCGTTCCAACTCGTCCATGCCCAGGTCCCCGAACCACGCTCTGGGGATGACCCCTCCCTTGACAAACGCGCCCGCCGCGCCAAACGCCGTGCGGACCCCATATCCCGCCCCTCTTGCAGCGTCTCTCGCGCGCGATCTCCCTCCCCCTCTCCCAGTCAGAAGCTGGACAAGACGCCGACGAAGGCGGACTTCCAGGTGGTAAGTCAGACTCTCCCTCCTTGTGCCCCCGTAAGCGACCACGCCCGGGGCCGGGCTCGACCTAGCGTCGCCCAGGAGGCTTCTGGATCGGATGCTCTGGTGACTATCATCGTGCCGTTGGTTGGGCCCGACAATGCGAAAGCGTCGGTGGGGACCCTTGGCAATGCCGATTCTGGCAGGACCTCGACCCCTAGCTGTCCTGGGACACTACCCTCCGCAGCCCTTCTTGAGACCCACTTGAACCCCCTTCCTGATGTCGTGATGGCACCGGCCGCTCCCTTGGGAGACGCCTGCCCAAGTCCGGCCGCACCTGATCAGGTGTATGGAACTGGAGTCACGTTGTCATCGTCTGGCCCATCCCCAAAAGTCCCCCTGGTAGACCGCTACCAGTCGGCGACACCGTCACCTGCTCCACCCCTGACTGTTGAGACAGCCGAGGATCGCATGATGCGCCTCCTTGGTTTGACAATCACGGCGGCCCTTGTGCCCCTGAAATCGTCCATTGAGGACATCAGCTCCCGCCTACACACCGTTGAGGAAATACAGAACTGGGCTCCTGGCGATGACCTTCCGGATGATGGGGATGTCTTTGGATACTGCGCCCCGTCTTGGAAGTTCGAAGACGGAGGTGAGGAACACGTGGATTACCACGTAGCGTCCGCTCCCTCCAGGGCTGATGACGAAGACGCGGAAATGGATGATGCCCGCGCTGTTTTTGCCAAGCAGGACCAAGACACTCATCCGTACTTCGAGTCCATCATCCTGCGCGCACGTGAGGACACTCGTGATCAATACGAACATGGCCAACTCCAGTCCCTCGCCACTCAGGCTGAGGATGATTGGGAAGACTTTTGCCACCGTCACTCCATCGCCCCCCGTGTGCTCCCTCCTGCCAATGTTGTCAATGAGACATTCCTTAAGATCATCTGCATCCGACTCAGCCAAGCCCAGGTCTTTGACAACTTCGCTCGCGCCACTCGGATTGACCGTGGGTCCACCATATCCACTGCCCCAGAAATCTCTCGGTTCACCGGCACCTGGCGGGGTGAAGCACACCTCCTCCGCAAAGATGGCGGCCACCACTTCAGATCGCCTTCCGAACAACCCCAGCCCCAATCCCAAACACGCATATCCGAACCGATCTCAATCTCTTCGGATGACTCCAAGGTCACGTCGGCGGAGCCCAAGATCACGGAGTCCACTCCTCCT
>Ga0307510_10007857_pt1 | contig 12712 bp, 12 predicted proteins | sample 12_EM_MG_FD_207224 | JGI IMG/M metagenome (GOLD analysis project Ga0307510, IMG submission 207224) | Populus trichocarpa ectomycorrhiza microbial communities from riparian zone in the Pacific Northwest, United States - 12_EM | ecosystem: Host-associated > Plants > Roots > Unclassified | place... | reverse complement strand
TAGCATCGCGATAGCGCTCCCGGACGCGGATATTGTTAAGCACTGCACGTGCAAGTGTGGTCTTCCCGTATCCAGCAGGACCTAGGATAGCAATCCGAGCTGGATGAGACCCAGTGTCAAGTATCATTTCAATGACCCGAGCAAGCTCAGCATCGCGTCCAAAAAAGGTCTGGGGAGTAGATGGAGGTGCAATGGGCCTGAGACGTGTTAATATGCAATCACTTGAACGCGAACAAGATGCACCCACCTGCAAACGGTGGTCTTCGATAGACTAGCATGGTCCGGCGCACTCTATAGAATGGGGCATTGCGTTAAAGACTACATGACATGCTGGTCGGGATGGAACGAACCCCGCGCTCTTGGTTGATTTGTGCAAAACGGACATCCAGCGCGACATTCGCCTCCAGAGAGATGAGTTGAAACAAAGCAACCGGAAATAAACCTTGGAACTAACCTGGAAACTTTGTAGTGCGGTTGATAACGTGCTGTCAAGTTGTTTGATGCTTCGAAGTATGTCCTTGCGTTGAAGAACCCTTTTGATGCCCCTGATCTCTGCGCACTCTTTGAGCACACTTTCAACACCGTGTAGCTCACTACTCTGTTGTCAGACCACGAAAGAATACCGTATTGTATCACATACGTGCAAAGGGACTCCAAAATGATCTGCAACCTGCCCGGGAGATCTTCTCGTCTCAGGTTATGGGTTTCGCATGCCTCCCCAACGTTGATGACGATGCTTGCAATGGCAGACAGTTTCTGCATCACCAATCCCCATTCTTTCTCACACTGCTTAACCTCCTAACGTACATAGGTCAACAAAAAATCATGCCCAAGGGAATAGATCAAACGGGAACCCACATCTTGCATCACGAGAGCTTGAAGTAGGAGGCCTGCGATGGCGCCGATGTAAGGAATCCTGGTGGCCACGGCACTTCCCTCCTTCAAAACGGCAAGGGATGTTGTAATAGTATCCACCACAACACTACTTGTCCCTCCGATCGGCTCCGATGGGACAGGATTCGAGCTATTACTCGCAGCTCGAGTCGAGGAATTAGTCTATCAAGACGTGAGGATCCAATTATCAACACTCACAAACTGACTGTTGGGCCTTTGATGACACGGAAATGTGTAGATTTTTCTTGAGATGAGAAAACTTGGACTGCATGGTCGACTCAGCAAACGATGGCGAAACGAGAGGTCGGGGAAGCCACAGTCAGTCACGGACTCGGACGCTCCCGTCCCCACATGTGACTTGGATCGTGGGCGCTAATATGGTCTGTGTTCGGCGTCTGGCGCCAACCATTCAGTTGTAGAGTCGCGACATTGGTTTCTTGGAACAAGGGGATGAAAGCAAGCTTCTCTGGCTCGGCGTTCTGGGCCCTGCCAACGCGAGCATGTATACTAGTCCATCGTGATGACAATTGAAGTTTTGACTGTAGATGATACGTGAATTACCAAACAAATGCGGGTAAATTGATCACCCTTCATTTAACACAACATGTGGCATCATGGCTTTAACTGCGTTCGAGCTCTCAGAGTCCGACAGGCGTTTATACATATGGTCTCATCCGGGATGAGGTGACATCGAACGCTGGGTATCGCCGGATGTCGTTGAGACGTAGAGACCAATATCTACACATATTTCTCTGTATCTATCCCTCTTGTCTACGCGAAGTTTCCTTCCGACATTCTAAAACTTGATTGCTGTCCCAGAGCATCATGCGATAATACTCCGCCGTCCTTGGAGGATCTAGGTGGATCAAGTCCTGCATATGTTTTGAAGCCACGGAACGTGCGTGGTGGGAAGTATGCGCTCCTGTAAGATCGATTCAGTCCTGTACATCCCACAAAGCTAGATGATCGTGCTGACATGGCCTCTGAGGATGATGACGCTGGTGTAGGCACCCCATCATTCGCGGGCGGTATAGGGTTCCACCCAAAAAGAACGGGGAAAAAGCAACGATGCGGGAGCAGCTATCCCCGATAGTTGCTGACATTTCAGAGTACCTCCGGAGGCATCACAGTATCAGTGAGAGCACACAACGATTGGGGGTCGCTTCCTCGTCTTTGTCAAGCAAAGTGTTGAGGGGCTTACCTGAGAGGACCTCGTCGAAACCAAACGTATAGTCAGGAGTCTGGGTCAGGGAAGGCTGCAGTCCGAGCGCGAATGACAGCTCGGATGGTAACATGATGCACTGGAAGAAGCCACGACAATGTTGAGATTGATAGAAAGGATGAGGATGGAAGTGAAACGCTGTATTTGCGGCAGTATCTTCAAGTTACACTGACAAGCGGGTTTCGGGAAAATGACTATCCTATCTAACCAAATTCTGCACCCTCGGTGTGCCTGAGCTTTCGGACGTTGGTTGTATTCGCTTTCTCGGAGTGCGAGGTAAAACTTGACGAAGGTGTGCGATGAGAGGAAAATATGTCGCTGATTTACCTACCAGTCATCAAATCAAGATCACTGAAAGGTAAATGAGCAAGGTTGGGAATGACCAACGCTAGTGGTGCCGGCGAGAGCACCAGGAAACGAGCCGTCGGGATGATCACGTACCACCGTCGTTTCGTAGATGGGCCCCGCACGTCGTGAGGTCGCACCCATTTACGTTGAGTCAGAACCAGAGAAAAGTAGCGTCGGTTGATTAGTGCGGTGGGTAAGTGAACTTAAAGCGGAGACAATTGCGTTCGTGGCTTATCGGCCCGAGACTCTATACGTGGTAAGAATTAGATTGATATTATTGGTGGGGACTAGGTGAGGATTAGGATCTGCAATATAATCCTCGCTTTCGATAACGGGGATCTGATAAGCGGTGGTAGACGATAGATCACGCTTTCTTTGGAAACGGGGCTAAATGGGGGAAGGGCAATGTCATAATTCGATATCGCAGTTCCCAGAGCCGAAGAGAGATTTTCGAGAGTCAATAAATGACTGGGGCACAGCCTTTCTGGACACCGCCCTGCCTCATGGGGCAGATTAGAGCTCGCTTGTCCGTACGTGCTCAGCGCTCAGCCATCAAGCACAGTTTCACATACTGCGCAGATAGTTCCTCTGCGGGGAATGTCTAGAGCATCTCTAATTAGGTTATGCACGAGGAAAACGGAAAGGCCACGTACCATTGAAGTACCCTCTCAAGTCGTCCAACGGCTCGCGGTGTGCGCTCGCCTTTTCGTCTCCGTTGAAATCGACCTCTTCCCCGTCTCATACCAAGATTGGCCCACATCAGTCGCTCACACGCATCACTGAGACAGAGAGAAACGCACGTCGGCGGGCGCATCGAACAGCCCCACCGGGAATAAGGCGCGCAGCTAGGAACTATGGTCGCTAGCCGCGTCGAACGCGTCGCCCGATGGAAATCGCGTGGGCTCTGGTCGAGTCTTCGCAGGATGGCACGTCCAGCGCAGCGCGATAGATCTGTACGTATGTTGCCTGGCGCCATGGCACTTTCACGCTTAGCCGCCGTTGAACTTGGCACGGGGATTCCGGGGATTCCGGGAATGGTTTCCTGGGTTCACGTCGATTGGGAAGTAGGGAAGGGGGTAAGAAGAGGAGCGTATATCGACGTGACTTTGTTGAGTGCAAACCAATGCACCACGGTTGACTTGATCACTCCAATTTCGATTTCGAAAGATGCCCTGGGTTGAAAGGTGGGAATCGTCACCGGTCCGGTTTTGAGACACAATTTGGACTGAGGACCACGTCACAGAGACAGTGAAGTGAAGTGTCGTGTCGTGTGAGTCAAGGCGGTTTGCTGATTCAAGCCGCCGCCACTGGTCACGAGCTGGCGATTGTGGGAACTCAACGTTACTCAACATCAACGCGTCCAAGCGATAACAAGTCTTGTCTACTGCACAGTGAATCTAATTATTGCAACACTCTTCTTCCCTGTGGTCGGCTAATCACACCGCACCCGCATTCGGCAGCCTCGCTTTGACGACAACTAGCATTCTCTCACCGCCCCCGACTCCCTGGTAAATCCTACAGCATACGTTATGGGGCCCTCGGATTCGGATTCGGACTTGGATCCGAGCACCGCGTACATCCGCGCTTGCCGCTTGGAACCCTACCGACCACTCCGCTCGAGTACTCCAAGCCACCACGTAACCAATGTCCAGGGCTTCGAACCCCACCGATCACCCAACTCCGCTGCGGGTGGTAGAGGTAGCAACACCCCTGGTCCCTCCCTCAAGTCACACAGTTACCCCATCAGAGTCCCCATCCCTGTATCAGCAACCACGCAAGGGTCCTCGCCCTGAGAACGGAACTTACAGAAATACAACAGCACCCCAACCTTCCTCAGCCTCAGCACCCAGCAAGCCAAAATCCCAACCACATAGATTCTCAGATCTTAACCGACCATCAGGCCAGAACTACCGGACTAATTTTCAACCAAATGACGGAGGCGCCAAAGAACGCAATGACCAGTTGACAGGGGGACCAAACACTAAGAGAGGGTCGAAGGACGGAACGGAACAGGGGGTTCGGTTGGAAGGCGAAGCTGGAAGGTCCGGGGTAGTGCAGTCCCAAGGCGAGAGACCTGGAGAGGGCAAGAATTTGAGTAAGAAGAAGAAGAGGGGAAACAAGAAGGGGACGAGGAGTGGGACGAACATGAGTCGAGATACTCATCGTTGAGATACACATAGATTTAGGAGTACAGTTTTCGCACAAGTGTAAGAGTCAAAGGCAGGTTCGAAGAGTGAAATGTATGCGACATAGGTTTTCATCCGCGGTGCGAAAGCGAGATGATGGAATGAACAGAAAATAGTAATTTGAAAGTGAACGGAGCGTATTACATCACGTAAACATTTTTCGATTTTTCGGGAAAAAGAGACAGTACTGGCACTGGGACTACAAGTGCTACTACAGTAGTACTCGGACTGCAGTACTGTACTATCGCACTGCAGTGTAGTACCTCTCCTTATTGATATGATAGAAGTAACAGTGGCACAACTTCACCACCGTCCTCGTGAGTGAGACCGGGACCTGCAGTGAACCTGTTTCCCATCCGCGATTCCGTCGACCCAACGAGGCTAAATCCCTGCCAGCTCGGTCTTCTACTGCAGTTCGCGGTTCGAAAATGCGATCGGGTTGAAGAAAGCCAGTCTTCCAGTCGGAGCGTATCCTCCCTACCATCCTCATTTGATTGCTGTCCTTGAACAGTTGAACTACACATCTCACTCCTCCACCTACCCACACCGTTAGATCGGGCTGACTTGTTAAACGCCTTATCGCCTGGTCAATTGCTTTGCGTCGCCTCCAACATCTGTGTCAGACTGCCTAGGAAGCCATGGGAATACATCAACAATGAGTCGATCCACGGTATAGTCGCCCTCGGGGACGCGCTTTCGACCTCCTCGGCAGACAGGGTCGCAAGCTGAGAATGGCCAGAAAGGTTGGACGTCCAGGCGCACAGATAACTTACGCTTATGAGGCGCGTAAGTCCTCCCTCTTGTCACGTCGTGTGTCTCGAGCTAACGATGGATATGATGTTGTCCATGCAGCCCCCTGAGGCTCCGCTAAATGCTACCCATCATCTCCAATGCCTCGCCAGATGTACCGACGATGCAACCGAGTCAGACATGTCAGACATGTGCTGTACCTGCAGTACCATCTCCGTCAACGCCCAAGCGCTCCAAGTCACCGATCTTCGATGCACGTCGGGTCGAGACGACGGCTGGGAAGACATGCTCGAGCGCACACTCCCTCTCCCGACCTCTTTTTGGATGTCTCGAGAATTATCCTGCTTCTTCAAATCATTTGAATCCCACTTTCATTATTGAATGCGTTTTTAATATATATATTTTTTCCTCCAGCTGTGAGCTGCCCACCTTCCCTTTCATTCAATAATTGATACCATCGTATGGGACCTGTATTCTTTTTCCCTCTTCATATCACTGTTATTATCCGCGCACCATGTTACCGAAGGCAATGTTGACATATCATTGGATACAATACGACATCGCTCTGCCACATTTAGAATACATCTCTTTCTCCTCCCGCATTCAATATTCAAAGCTTTTAAAGATTCAGGCAACCAGCGGGACCACTGATCCTCGGATGCGATTAGCCCAGCCCCGACTTGTCGCTGAGTGAAGCGCATGCAGCGGGTTCTCTCTTCAGCAACAGTCTCTGGGGTCGGGCTCACATGTAGAGCATACCTCGATTCTGGTGTCTGTTCCATCTCGTTCACGTAACAGAGATGCCAGTTCTACGCCACTGGGAACTTGATGTCCCTGAGCGAGCGATGACGGGGCTATTTAATTTGCAATTTCCTCCCTTTTGTCAGCGACTACACTGCAATCACCCACGCCTTGACAAGGACAAGACACCTAATTTCTATCCACGCGCGTCTCATGCAAAGACCTACCTACATGGCACCCCGCAAGTCCCCTACGTGCGGCGCCTGCCGCCCAGAACCCCACCGACCACTCTACTCGATCGTTTCTCGATTTTGTGATGGATACATAAAGGCAGACGCAGACAAGGCGCCTAAGTCCTCGAGTCACACCACAGGCACTTCATCGGACTCTCCCTCCCCGCATCAGAAACCACCACAGCCACCTCGCACTAACAAACGCAACGGCAAGATTACAGGTCTAGTCAAGGTCATGGGCGGGTCGGAGAACGTGACGGAACAGGGAGCGCGGCTGAACGACGAGATCGGAAGGCCCAGTATGGTAAAGTCCGAAGACGAGACCCCGAGAGCAAGGGGAGGGAAGAGGAAGAGGAACAAGAAGAAGGCGGCGGCGACCAAGACAAACGCGAGTTGAGATGCCAAGGGGATGACACTGTTGCTCTCGGTCGCCAGATAAACTACTATATTTTTAGAGAACTACAGTACGGAAGCACATGTAGTTACAAGTCGTGAAATGTATGTGACGTAGGTTTTTCGTCTATAACGTGAAAATACAGATAGGAATGGACAGAAAAAAAATGGAAAAAGTGAACAGAGTCCAGCTGATACTAGTACTTACTACTGTAGCCGTGAACGAAGTACAGTAGTAGACGCTCAGTCTCACTGGCAGGATATGCCGGTGGGGAGATCCTACCCACGAATCGAGCGAATAAACCGAAATTTCATAGCGATACGATTGTCCGTGCTTCAGCAAATAGATTAACACTGGCCGTGGTCGTGAGGAAACGGAAAACAACAAGTCGGCATGTGGCTGGGATCAATTAAATTTCTTCCACGCTGTTCGCGAGGGCCACCGCGATGCCCTCACCAGGCGTTCATGGTGCGCATCGAATTTTGACCAGGATGATACCACACCGACAGTCCCTACACAGTTAATTTTTGCTTAGTCACTTCATACGCGCAAAGCATATCGAAATGGAACTTACGATCATAATATAGAACGACACAGCCTTCCGCCCAGTTTGTCTTGGCGTCCGTCGTGACATAGTTAACCAACACGCGCCGACGAGAACGACCTCAAACAGACTTAAGTGGTCTTTTAAGTCGCCCCGATCAAATTGGGAGATGAGGAAGAGGTCTTTAGCGAAGAGGAATGACGTGAGTCCGTCAGGCCACCAGCCTTGGAATGTGACGAACGGCGGCCGGAAGAGAAGGGTCTGTATGCTCAGGCCAATCGCGCGGGCTTCAGCGAGGATGTCCGGTCGAACGGGAAGAAGTCGCGCAGGCCGGGGCGAATGAAAAGAACTACATGGCAAGGAGCATCCAAATATATGTGACAGAAGTGAACAAAAGCAGAGAGGGCGAGGGCTGGCCCCTCTTGGGTGCTGTCTCCGGTTTACAAAGTTTCTACACTGCTAACGAGCCGTGAGAGATTGATATCAATCGGTGAGGGTATGCAGGGAACATACGATTTCGGCTGTGAAGGCCATTAGGGTAACGTTGACTACCAATATGATAATGCACACCAAAAGGCCCTGCTTCCGTTCCTTCTCCGTTCCTCGGGTGGGACGCCAGGATGTGACACGAGCGCGCTGTCCTCACCGGGAGGATCATGGAGGTAGAAACGTGAGCAGACGTAGCTGCGGGTTGTGTTGACTTGTGTCGGCACGAGGTGGGTTACCACCCAATCCGGAGTGACGCACATCACGAGGAGGATGACTGCAAAGACACGACTGATGCGAAAAAAGTCGTCACCGAGAAATCCGACTCGCCGTGGAGCCTGACTCGCCGCCGTTGGTGGAACGAGAATCAAAATACAGCTAAACGGGAATGGTCAGTTTCGGTTCAAGGATACTGCAGCATCAGCACCGCCCAACGAAAGTGGACTTGAAGAGTGGCACGAACCTGACTGTGAGGAGGAGGGTGGGATTTAATTGGCAGCGATGGGGTTGCAGCTTTTATTCCAATGTTCTAGCACACCCCAGTTTTTCTGGGACGAGTTAGGGATGCTGAACGATACCTAAGATGGACAGAGTTGAAAGGGTGGACTCCCGCAGGTAGAAGGTAGAAGACTCACCCATGATCGTGGATTGAAGAAGCTTGGGCCTACGCGAGTTAGCAACAGCATATAGCACGCGCAGATATGAGACGTGTAACACACTCGCATTGAAGGGGGAGAATGGTTGGGAAGGCAGCTAAGGAGCAGAATCAGCATAGTCGAATGATGCACCAATAGCGCAAACATACTTATTCAGCTTGATTATCGACAGGTCCTAAGGTCCAGTCTACAATACATTGTGGGTCGCTCTCTTCCATGATGGTGGACATAACTCGGAGGTTTACTAAAGGCACGTGGTGTGAGCCTATATACGCACACAAAAAAAAAGAAAAACAGGTTCGCTACATACGTAGAAAAGTGCATATTGGCGCCCATTTGTTGCTTTGGAATACCCGCGCGACAGGGGGGCAGAGCAGAACAACATGGACGAGGAGAGAGTGCGCGTGCCGCAGCGGTGGTAGGACGAACGGCGCATGGTCGTGATGGGTGATGGGTAGCTTTACGAGATTTCAAGTTCGAGTAATCCGGGAAACAGCAGGACGCGGTCGCGACACCGTTGATGAAGTGTAAATTTGCGGGAGTTAAGGCCGTTAAGGTGGCATTCGAGGATGGGCGTCCGAACAGTGGGCGTGGATCGTAGGGAGAAGCCGGAGCGGGAGGCGCCGTTTCGATTCCACCGAGGTGGGCCACAGTCGACCCACAGTAACTTACTACAGTGGTGACCACCCGGGGCGGCAGCAGTTGAGCAATTTCCGCGGAGGGTCACGTGAAATGTAACGCTTCCCACGCTTCAAAAAAGGAAGGCGACCGGTACTTTGGTAGAGCTGTCAGAATAGCTGTCAGAATTTCAGACCCAGATAAATAAAGAGATCTTGGATTAGTTGATGTAAAACAAAACAAACATAAAACATGTGCTAAGCAGAAAAACAAATCTCGGAATAATTAATGTAAAAAAACAAACATAACGCGTTGCAAACACACGCATATTCAAGCCCATAAACAGCAGAGGAAAGGCTTTTTATCCTTTTATAGTTGGTCATATATTATAAAGGGAGTAGTGAAAATAAGGTGTGTTGGTGTGGTAGTAGTTATGCTTGAGCAAGGGGGTGTCTGTGGATTCGATTCTGCATTTGTGCAATGTATTTTTTGTGCGCGTATACATTATTTATTTTACGAATAGCAGTTAGCAAAAATGTTACCTGTCATACTGTTTTGTTAGCCGCAAAAATTAATAATATATGTGGCATGAAACGGTCCGATCATCAGGGCGGGGAGTGCGGACGCGAAATATTGCACAAGTCGATTTTTATTGAGAAGGCAGAACCGGCCCAGCATCGCCATGCATGCGCAAAAAATACATTGCACAAACACAGAATCGAACCCACAGACACCCCCTTGCTCACACATAGAAATACAAGCATAACTACCACCACACCAACACACCTTATTTTCACTACTCCCTTTATAATATATGACCAACTATAAAAGGATAAAAAGCCTTTCCTCTGCTGTTTATGGGCTTGAACAAGCTTTTACGATGTGCCTACGTCTCAGTTCACTCACTTCGTTCATGAACTGGCCTCCAGCACTTCGCAAAGCTTGTTGGGGGCTGCGCCCCCAAACCCCTGCCCAAGGGCATTCACTAATCTTTTCCATACTAATGTCTATCTAGTCTTTTTTTTTTTTTTTTTTCAAGGTTCAAGGTACATCTCAACATTCTACTACCTGTCAGCTTTACAATCTGTCCAACATCTTTAAATTTCAATAACAACTCAGTTGGTTATCCTCAAAACAATATGTCTTCTACTTTTTCAACCCTTATCCAATTCAGATCAACTTACTCTTATTTTTATAGTAGACCCATCATCCAAGCTTTCTACAGGTATGGGTACAGCTCAACTTCTATCATAGACTTGCTTTAGTATGTACCATACAGAGAACTAATCTCTTTTCAACATTATATACAATTTACTTTAAATTTCAACCATCTTCCATTCATTTATTATAAGACACTACAGCTGAAAAGAAAAAAAAAAGAAAAAGGAGCAGAAAAAGAAAAACAAATCCCAACTCAATCCCAACTTTCATTTTCCCATGGTACAGCCCTCAACATCCCTTCCAGACTCTTCATAATTCAATCCTTTCTATATCAGAATCCTTATCTTCACTTATGCCCTGTTATATCTTAGTCTTTTCTCAGCTTTAGTATCTAATATCCAGAACCAATGTACTTTCAATACCATATAGAACTTACTTCCAAATTCAACCATCTTCCATTCATTTCTTACTGCTTATTATATTTCATCACTTTATAATTTTATTTACATCTTGTGTTTATCATAAGTACTACAGCCAAAGAGAAAAAAAAAGAAAAAACAAACAGAAAAAAAAAAACCAAGTCAATGACGCACCTACATTCACGCGCGTTTCAGCACTTCCGGGCCAGCCTGTCCTGTCAGGGATGCAACAGAGAATAAAATAAAATAAAAAATAAAAAAGGGGGAGGAAGACATACAGGGTGATTGGCTTCATGCTGCTGGCAGTTCAACGCCAGTGGTCTCTTGTGGGTTGAAGGGCGTGGTCGGTTGCATGCCAACCACAGGCCACACACAGAAGCTGTGGGGGGGACTTGCAAGCAATGCACACGATGCAGGTGCAAGCGGTCATCATCATCGAGACCTTGTGATGGCATGGCAACTTGATCTTCTGGCCAGGCAAGCGTGGGGGCACGCAAGGTTGGTGTTTGGGTGCATGTTGAGGGTGTGCAAATGCACAGGACTGGGAAAAAAACAAAAAAGTGAAAAAAAAAAAAACAAAAAAACAAATAGCAGACTCACTGGTTTGAACCCCCACAAAAACATGGACCTCTATAGGCCTTGTGTGTCGTGTGTGTGTGTGGCTTCAGTGCGGGCATGTAGAGAGGCATGCGAGGGTGGCATGGCAATGGTGGCAAAGAGAGGGCAATGGGAGCGGCTGTGGTAGCGTGATTCGGTGGCGGGTGTGGACCGCGGAGTTCGTCAAGACTTGCGATGGTGTTGGTGCTTCGAATTCTAGACATAAGGTGTGCAGGGAAGCGCATGGGTGGCCGGGGGTGGATGGCAGAGCACACAAAGTCAGGGGGAAAAGGAAAAAAAAAAAGATTTGAACACGCACAAAAAACACAATTGGCTTGTCGTGTTGTGCGTGCGCAGTCAATGTGTGGGCAGGCGGTTTGTGGGGGTGGTTTGAGGCAAGTTCGATGTGGCGAAATCTTGCTGAACGCAATGTTGAAATTGCGCAGTGTCAAGGGATCAACGTTGAGTTGCCACTCCAGGTAGGAGGACACTGCTCATTCCATGGGGATGGGGCTGTGATGCCGGCTCATCCTTGTCACAGTTGATTTTGTGTCGTGTTTCTTCGGGAGTGGGGGTGCCAGCAAAGGGGGGTGGTAACAGAAGTCAGGACTGGTCAGGACACTGCAAAAAAAAGGTCCACTCACTTTGAGAGGGAAGGCAACGGAAGGCAATGCATCAGGGGGGACAGGGGAGATACAGGATGACACAACTGATCGGGGACATGGCAGTGATGCCAGCTTGTCCTCATTGCTGTCAATTTGCATTGTGTTTCTTCGGGAGTGGGTGTGCTGGCAATGAGGGTGGTGGCAGAAGTAAAGAGTGGTCAGGACATGGCAAAGAAAAAGGCCCACTTACTTGGAGTGGGGAAGGCAACGCATTGGGCGGTATGGAATCGGGGATGGGCATGGCTGTGAGGCAGAGACCCAGGAAAATGCGACTGGTCAGGATATGGAAAGTAACCAAGCAATGGAGACGAACTCACCTGCTACAGTGCCAGTGGCAATGGAGCGACATTGGGTGGGTGGGGCATCGCCATATGGGCCAGAGGAGCAGTGAGAGGGACTGGCTGGGACACAGAAAGAAAATGAGCCTGCACAGGACACTTGTGCACTCGAGGGGGCAGGATGGAACTGGTCTGGACACAGAAAAAAAGAAAACCTGGTGGGGGTTCGGGATTGGTCAGGACAAATAAAAAAATAAAATAAAAAAGGGAGTGAGGACTACTCACTCGCTCAAGCAGGACTGAGCGTGCTGGTGTTGGTGGGACAGAGAAGCCAAGCTGCAGGGGAAAAGGAAGTTGTGAGTGAAAAAAAAATCCGGGTGAGAGGGGAAAAAAATCGAACCGCAAGGGGGGGGGGGATCAAAAATTTGATCCCTGAGGGGAGGAAGCAACCTTGAGGGGGGGGGAAAGCAACCTTGAGGGAAGGAAAAGTGACCTTGAGGGGGGGAAAGCAACCTAGAAG
>Ga0307510_10007856_pt1 | contig 12712 bp, 9 predicted proteins | sample 12_EM_MG_FD_207224 | JGI IMG/M metagenome (GOLD analysis project Ga0307510, IMG submission 207224) | Populus trichocarpa ectomycorrhiza microbial communities from riparian zone in the Pacific Northwest, United States - 12_EM | ecosystem: Host-associated > Plants > Roots > Unclassified | place... | reverse complement strand
TGGCGTTGCGCCTCTTCTTGCCACGAATAGCGGCCGCGCTTGGCGTAGCGGGAGCGCAGGCCGATCTGCACCATCTCGTCGACGTGCAGGTCCTGCGCGACGATGTGCGAGACGCTGCTCATGCTCAGGTCGAGCTTGCCCTGGAAGAGCGGGTCGTCCATCGCACCGGGCGCAAACAGCAGGCCCTGGTCCATCTGGTGTGTCTGGGCCGAATCCGGCCGCAGGATCATGTAGATCACCATCTCGCAGGTCACCACCAGCGACAGCGTCGGCGGCACGTTGACGAAGCTCATGCGAGAGCGCTGCTCGTCTGTGAGGTCGGGGAAGCGCTTGAACACCGCCTTCTGCGTCGCGTTGAAGGCGGCGTCGGGATGGGTGGTGCCGTTGTGGCGGAAGTACCCGGCGGTGTCGGTCGGCAGTTCCGGAAAGGTGGCCAGGCGGCTCGGCACGAAGTCGTGCAACGGTCCGCGGTGCAGCTTGTTCGCATGGTAGCCGTCGTTGTTGTTCTCGAACATGACCTTCCAGTTCCAGGCCAGCGACATCGGTTCGCCCGGCCGCGGCCCGTCGGCCTGCGCCACGTGGTAGTTGGCCAGCACCTCGTCGACCGCGCGAAGCCGCGGGCCAAGCGGTGGTGCCGTCAGATCGAAGTTGACGAAGATGAAACCCTGCCAGATTTCGACCGCGAACCGCGGCAGGCAGAAGTCCTTCTTGTCGAAACCGATCGAGCGGTCCATGGCCGGGGCGCCGAGCAGAACGCCGTCGAGCGAATACGCCCAATGGTGGTACGGGCAGACGAAAGAAGAGCGTTGACCGTGCCCTTCGGCCACCAGCATCGCACGGTGCTGACAGACCGCCGACATCGCCCGGATCTGACCTTCGGCATTGCGTGCGATCAGCAAGGGCTCGCCGACGATGGAGGTCGTGAAGTAATCGCCCGGCTTGCTGACCCAGGACTCGCGCCCCACGCACAGCCACTCGCGATCGAAGAGCGCGGCCTTCTCGAACTCGTAGAAGGCTGCATCGGTGTAGCAAAGCGGCGGCAGCATGTTGGCCTCGCCAACGGGCTGGATAGAACTGGCCAGCGAATCGAAGAACGCATCGGACGGAAACGTCGCGGCCCGCGTCGAAGGGATAGCGTCGATCATCAAGTTCAAGTCTCCTGGTGCCATGCCGAGAGCACGGCCGCCGTGTCGACCACCAACGCACAGTTCAGCGCCAGCGATTCAAGCGTGTTGTCGTGCAGATGCGGCGCATAGGCAGCGCAGGCGTCGGCGACGACGAAGCAGTGATAGCCCCGGTGGAACGCATCGCGTACCGTGCAGTCGACGCAGCACTCGGTGGTGAAGCCGCAGAAGACGAGGGTGTCGATGCCCGACCTGCGCAATTGGGCGTCGAGTGCGGTGCCGACGAAACCGGAGTACAGGGTCTTCTCGATCTCGATGTCACCGGCCTGAGGTCGCACACGGTAGTAGTCGGCGCCCGGGGTGTCGGCGCGGCAGATGGCGAGGGCCTCCGGCGCTTCGCCCTTGCGTTCGTTCAACGCCCTGAGCGCCCGCGAGTCGGACTCGGGCCGCGTGACGACGCGCAGCAGCACCGGCGTGACGTCCGCTGTCCTCGCTTGCGCCAGCAGCGCCTCGACGCGATGGAGGGGCGCCTGCAGTGGCGCCATGTCGATCCCGGCGGCCGCCAACGCGCCTTGCGGCGAGACGAAGTCGACCTGCACGTCGACCACGACGAGGGCGGTGCGCTCGGGCACGATCATCTGTACCAGTGCCGCGGGGGGAACCAGCTTGTACGGCAACACGTCAGCGGCCGTCATCGGGCGTGACCGGAATTGACGCAAAGCGCGCCCGCAGGCGTGGCAGAACAGCCTCGGCGAAGACCGGAATCCCTTGCAGGTAGTCGGGGAAGATCAGCATCACGCCATCGAGATCGCAGCCTTCGATCATCTCGATCAGCCGGCTCGCCACAGTCTCGGCCGAGCCGATCACGCGTGCCGTCATGAAGCCGGAGCGCGCGCTCGCCGTGAACGAGTTTTCCTTGCCGATCTCGGCGTCGAGCATGCCGTAGGCGCGCAACATGCCGTGGAAGGCTCCTTCGTCGAATCCGGCGCGGTAGCGATCGGCTTCGGCCTGCGCGGCGGCATCGGTGTCGCCGATGACGAGCGTCGTCATCATGTAGGTGCGCAGCCCGCGGCCTGCATCGCGAGCCATGGTCTTGACGCGCCGACTGATCTCGGCGACCTCGGCGTCGTCCTTGCCGCCGACGAACATCGCGTCCATCTCGTTCGTGGTGAAGCGCATGCCGCGCGGGGAGGTGCCGGCGCAGACGAGGAATGGCTGCGCCGTCGGCTTCGGATCGGACTGGCAGTCCCGCATCTGGAAGTACTGCCCCTCGAAATCGACCGAGGGATCGCGCCACAGGCGCTTGATGATCTGGATCCACTCGGTGGCCAGGTCATAGCGTGCGTCGTGCCCGACATCGTTGCGCCAGGCGTGCATTTGTTCGAACTCGCCCTGGTAGGCGCCGGTCACCACGTTCAGACCGGCTCGCCCTCCGCTGATCTGGTCGAGTGTTGCCATCATCTTCGCGGTCACGGCCGGGTTTTGCAGCAGCGTGTGCACGGTGGTCCAGACCTTGACGCGCTGCGTCACCGCGGCAAGCGCGGCCATCAGGATTTGCGCGTCCAGCGCGTGGCGCCAGTGCTCGGTGACGCCGCCGTAGCCGCGCCACTTGGCCATGGCCATCACGAAATCCAGGCTGTGGTGCTCGGCGAGCAGCGTCGCATCTCGGTTGTAGGCGTACGAGCCGTCGAGACGCGGCGCGGTTGACGAAAGAATCCAGCCACCGTTGGCCATCGGCAGGAAAAGACCGAAGTCCTTGCCGCCGTGGTCGGACGGCAAGCCGAAGGCGCGCGGTCGAACTTCGCTGTGCGTCGGCTGGCTGGCTGCAGCCGGTGTGGTTGTGGCGGGCATGTTCATCTCCTTGTCTTCGTGAGCGTTCGTGGCGCCAAGCCTTTCGCCGCTCGGGAGCGACCTTAGCGCGGTGCTGAGCCCGGCTACTTGTGCAAAGGCGCCCGATGGCTTGATCGGCACGAGACCTGCAAGCGGCCGTGCGCTGTGCTCAATTGCTCGGGCGCGGCCGTACAAGATTGCGGGTGCCCGAGCGTGCAATCTACGTGACAGCCATCTACCTCTTCAACGCGACACCAGGAGCACGTTCCCATGAGCAAGCGCCATACCACTCTCCGTGCACGAAGAATCGCGCGGGCTGCCATGCCGGTCGCCGTGATGCTGCACGCCAGCGCGGCGTTGGCGCAGAGCGCGCCGGTGCCCGCCGCGGCGGCAAGCGCACCAGACGTCAAGACCCTCGAAACCGTGACCGTCACGGCCGAGAAGCGCAGCGTCGATCTCCAAAAGGCGCCGCTCGCCGTGACGGCGATCTCGGGCGACACGCTGGACAAGTCGAACATCTACGACCTGGCCGGGCTGAACGGCACAGTGCCCGGGCTGTCGATCGCCAAGAGCTCGGGCTACGAGCGCATCGTTACGATCCGTGGTGTCGGCTCGGAGACGCCGGAGAACGCCTACACGACGCAGCCCGGCGTGGCGCTGCACGTCGACGGCGTGTACATCGCCAACTCAATCTCGCTCGATCAGAGCCTGTTCGACCTCGACCGCATCGAGGTACTGCGCGGCCCGCAAGGCACGCTCTTCGGGCAGAGCTCGACCGGCGGCACGATCAACCTCGTCACCAAGCAGCCGGTGCTCGGTGAGTTCAGCGGTGCGGGCGATGTGAGCGTGGGCAACTACAACCTGCATCGCGAGCGAGCCGAGTTGAACGTGCCGATCGGCACCGAATGGGCTGTGCGCGGCTCGGTGCAGCAGTACAGCCATGATGGTTTTGCGAAGTCCAACGTGATCCCGGACTACGGACTCGACGACGCCAACGACAAAGGCGCCAAGCTCGCCGTGCTGTGGAAGCCGAGCGCGATGTTCTCGGCCACGCTGACCGGCCAGTGGTACCGGGCCGACCAGCATGGCGCGGCGCAGAAGAGCATCAATGACCCCGACCCGGATCCGCGCTCGATCAGCCAGGACTACCCGGCCAAGTTCAAGCTCGATGCCGATCTGGTCTACGCCAACCTGGAGTGGAAGCTCCCCTGGGCCACCGTGAAGTCGATCACCTCGTACCAGAACCTGCACCACCAGCAGCAACAGGACAGCGACCGGCTCAGCTATGCACTGCTGCACCAGGCCGATAGCAGCGAGGCCTACAACTACGACGCGATCGCCGCGTGGACGACACGGCTGAAGAACTACACCCAGGAGTTCAACATGAGCTCGGTGCCCGGCGGCAAGCTGGACTGGATCGTCGGCGTCTTCGCGATGAAGCAGAAGAGCAAGCAGTACGTTGTCGAGTACAGCGGCACGGAGCAGTTCCCGGTGCTGTCGATCCCGGCCGACATCGAGTCGAACCCGCCGGCCAATTTGGAGTTCGGCGAAGACACGGTCGCCCACCGCACCTCGTGGTCGACCTATTTCCAGACCACCTATCACGTCACCGACCGCCTGCGCCTGACCGCAGGCGGGCGCTACAACCACGACAAGTTCGACGCCGACATCGGCAACTTCTCGGGGGCGAACTTCACCGGCGGCTCCGGCCCAGCACCGCTGAGCGTCAAGTCGGCGAGCGTGTCCGGCAGCAAGCCCACCGGCAAGCTCGAGGCCGACTTCGACCTGACGCCCGACAGCATGGTCTACGCCAGCGTCACGCGCGGCTACAAGCCCGGCGGCGTCAACAGCAATGCGTCGCCGGTGGTCGTCGGCAAGACCTTCGAGCCCGAGACGGTCACGGCCTTCGAGCTCGGCTCCAAGAACCGCCTGCTCGAGAACACGCTGCGGCTGAACTTCGCGGCCTTCTACTACCGATACGCGAACATGCAGTACCTGGAGGTCGACCCGGTGCCGTTCAACTACGGCACGGCCAACATCCCGAAGACCGAGATCTGGGGCGGCGAAGCAGAAGCGTCCTACCTGACGCTCGGCAGCCGCCTGCGCCTGAACGCCAACCTGACGGCGATGAGTGGCCGGTTCAGCGGCGACTACACGACGATCGATGCGGCGACCGCGCAGCAGGTCTACAGCACGAACTCGGCCTGCGCCTTCGGCGGGCAGTACTACAACCCGGCGTGCTGGGCGGCCGTGCAGGCAGCGGCCAAGTCCCTGAACGGCAACAAGCCGGCCAAGATGCCGTCGTTGCAGGGTTCCGTCAACGCCGCGTACACGTCCGAGTTGGCGTCGGGCGCGCTGATCTCGCGCCTCGAGTACGTGTACCGCGGCGACTTCTACTATCGCATCTTCAACGACGGCAACCTGGACCGCGTGCCCTCGTACGGCCTGTGGAACCTTCGCTTCGAGTACCAGCCGAACGCCAGCAACTGGACCCTCTCGCTGACCGGGTCGAATCTCGCGAACAAGGCCGGCGTCAACTCGCGCTTCACCGATCCGTACGGCAGGGGGGCGACGAGCCAGGAGTACATCGCCCCGCGTCAGGTGATCGCGACGGCGGCCTATTCCTTCTGATGTGAACGAGCCGAGGTCTCCACGTCACCGGAGACCTCGCCGGCTCAGTCCGTCGACAGAGCCCTGTCGCCGCCGGCCCCGATGACCACGCTGAGCATGCTCAACGAGCCATGCGTCACCTGCGGCGTGGCGAAGTGCACCGGATCGTCCGGGTGCCGTGCGCCGAGCACGTAGAGCAGTGGCAGGTAGTGGTCTGCCGACGGAATGGCGCGGCGCGCATCGGGCCCGAGCGACTCGAAGGCTATGAGGGTCTCGGGTCGGTCTTCGGTGATCGCCGCGCAAACCACTTCCTGGAAGCGCTGGGCCCAGTCGTAGGCCGTGTCCAGCCCGCCGCTCCAGTCCATCGCCGGGAGGTTGTGCACGACGTTGCCGCTGCCGATGATCAGCACACCTTCGTCGCGCAGCGGGCGCAGCAGGCGACCGATCTCATGGTGATGGACATGCGGCTGGGTCTTGTCCATGCTCAACTGCACGACCGGGATGTCGGCTTGCGGAAAGGCGTGAACGAGCACCGACCAGGCGCCATGGTCCAGGCCCCAGCCCTCATCCAGCACCACCGGCTTGGGCTGCAGCAGTTCGCGCACGCGGGTAGCCAGCGCAGCGGAGCCCGGCGCCGGGTAGCGCAGGTCGAACAGTGCCTGCGGAAAGCCTCCGAAGTCGTGGATCGTGCGCGGCGCCGGCATGGCCGTCACCGCCGTGCCGCGCGTGTACCAGTGCGCCGAGACCACGAGGATGGCTCGCGGCCGCGGCATGGCCCGGCCGATGCGCGCCCACGATTGTGTGAAGCGGTTGTTCTCGAGGGCATTCATCGGCCTGCCGTGGCCGAGAAAGACCGCCGGCATCCGGCTATGTCTGGTGTCGGTGGTCATCGGTCAACTGAATGGAGGGCTTTGAGGAGGCCGGCCGCCCGCTCGACGGCCAGCGCGATGCGCGCCCGAAGTGGCTCGCTGGACACGCGATAGTTGTCGAAGTCGGCCTCACTCGCATAGACGCCGATCGGCAGCGTCAGCGCCTGGAAGAAACTGAACAGCGGGCGCAGCGCGGTGTCGAGCACCAGGGCGTGGCGATCGCTGCCGCCGGTGGCGGCGAGCAGAACGGGCACGTCGACCAGAGCATCCTGATGAACGAAATCGAACAAGTGTTTGAAGAGCCCCGTGTACGTGGCGCGGAAAACCGGGCTGGCGACGATCAGGATATCGGCCGATTCGATTGCTGCGACATCGGACTCCACTTCGGGCGGCAGTTGTCTGCGATGCACGGCACCGGCCAGACGCGGGGCGATCTCGCCAAGTTCCACCAGGCGAGTCTGGACCGGCAGGGCCGCACTCATGGCAGCGACCAGATGTTCGACCAGGGCCGAGGTGCGTGAGGGACGTTGCATGCCGCCGGATACGGCGACGAGCTTGAGCAGCTTGGATGACATGGGGCGGGCGGGCAATGGGTTTCAGGAGCGGGCGGCGTCGGATGCCGCGAGCGGCACGGCAGATTGCAGTGCGGGTTTGGACAGTTCTGGATCAGACGACATGGCGGCTCCTGCAGAGGTCAGCAAGGGTTTGAGGCAAGGTTCAGACGACAGGCCAGGGCTGACGCAGCGGCAGGCCCGAGCGCTTGACGATGGCTTCGCCTGCGACCTGGGCGCGAGCGAGCAGTGCTTCTTCGTCGACCAGGGTCGCGCGGTAGTTGTCGACGACGCGCACCCCGTCGACCCAGACGCTGTGCACGCTGCGGCCGTCGGCCGACCAGACCAGCTGGTTGACGACGTTGAAGAGCGGCCGCCACTCGGGCCGGTCGGTGTCATGCAGCACGAAGTCGGCCTTCTTGCCCACCTCGAGCGAGCCGATCTCGTGCTCGAGCTGCAAGGCACGCGCGCCGTTGAGCGTTGCCATCGTCAGCGCCGCATGGGCCGGAAACAGCTTCGGATCGCGTCGCGCGTCCTTGAACAGGCCTGCGACGAGGTACACCGCCTTCATCAGATCGGACGAGTTCCCGCTGTTGCCGTCGGTGCCCAGCGTCAGGTTCACGCCGGCGCTCGCCATCTCGGGGAAGCGGCCGACCGCCGTTACGCCGTAACCACCCCGCAGGGCGGCCATCGGGCAGTGAGCGACATTCGTTCCGCTGCGCGCCAGCAGCTCGACCTCGTGCGCATCGATGTGGACCGCATGCGTCAGCGAAAGATTGCCGCCCAGGACGCCGAGATGATCGAGGTGCTCGATCGGCCGGCGGCCCGTGTGCGCTACGTACCAGTCCGGGTCGAGCGTCGACGGGCTCATGTGCGCCGAGATGCCCGTGCCGCTGCGGTCCGCGAGCCGCTTGGCGGCCTGCCAGACGGAGTCGGTGTTGGTCGAGTGGCCGACCAGGATAGGCCAGGCCGCGATACGCTGGCCGTGGGCGGCGGGGTAGCGCTCGAGTTCGTTTTCAAGGCCACGGATCGCGGCATCGATCAGCGCCGTCTGGTCTTGCGAGGTGTCGAAGGCGCGGTCCATCGTCCAGCGACCCACGCGACCGCGGATACCGGCACCGTGCAGACCGTCGACCACCGCGTCGAGATCGAGGATCGTGCCGGCCTCGAGAAAGCAGGTTGTGCCGGTGCGCAGCATCTCGGTCGCGGCCATCTGCGCCGACAGCCGCTCGTCCTCGGGCGTGTGCGCCTGATAGAGCGGCACCTGCCATTGAAAGACGTTCTCCGCGAAGTCCAGATCGTCGGGCACGTAGCTGCGCGTGAGCGGCTCGCCTGTGATGTGGATATGGCCGTTGACGAAGCCAGGCGTGATGACGAAACGACGCCCATCGATCGTCTGACGCGCTTCGCCTGCAAACCGAGGGTCGAGTTCGCTGTGCTTGCCGAGCCCCACGATGCGGTCGCCGCGGACGGCCAGGAAGGCGTCCTGGACGATGCGGCGTTGCGGGTCCATCGTCACCAGGGTGGTGCCGGTGATGAGCCAGTCGACGGGCGTTGCGGTGTCCGGGTTCATATCGGGCTTGGGCGCGGCTCGGTCAGGCGCGGGCCGGCCGGCGTTCGTTCAAGTCGTCGTGTTCGAAGCGTCGTGCTGCCGCACCCCGACAGGCCGTTCGCCTTTGACCCACATCCGATACATCTCGCGCTGGTACTTGGTGTCGTCGTAAAGCGTGCCGGTGTGCAGCGTGCAGCGGTTGTCCCACATCAGCACGTCGCCGACGCGCCAGCGGTGGCGGTAGACGAAGCGCTCCTGCGTGCAGAAGTCCACCAACTCGTCGATCAGCGCCAGCGCGGTGTCGTTCGGCATGCCGGTGATACCCTTCACCGTGCCGGTGCTCACCCACAGCGCGCGGCGCCCGTCGGCCGGGTGCACGCGCACCAGCGGGTGCCAGACATCGGGGTTCTGGGCCTTGATCTCTTCGCTCAGTTCCATGCGTCCGTACTGGCGCGTCGACATGAAGAACTCGTAACTGTGGTGCAGCACCAGCGGGTCGAGCTCGCACCGGCGCTCGGCCGGCAGCGCGGCATAGGCGGCGCACAGGTCGGCGAGCAGCGTGTCCGAGCCCTCGGGCGGCACCTCGACCGCATACAGCATCGTGCACATCACCGGCTCGGCCTTGTACGAGTAGTCGGTGTGCCAGCCGACGCCGTCGTTGTGCGCGCCGATGGGCCGACCGTCGACGACCTTGTTCGACAGGATGTAGATCTCGGGGTGGCCGGGCAGCGTGTACTGCTGCAGCGTGTGGCCCTCGGCCACGCCGAATTGGTGCACGAAGGCGAGCAGGTCCTCGGGCTCGAGCTGCTGATCGCGCAGCAGGATCGCGCCGTGGCGCTGGAAGGCGTCGACCACGCCGTGGACGGTGGCGGCACTCGCGCTGCGCAGGTCGACGTTCTGGATCTCGGCGCCGAAGCCCGTCTTCAGCGCGCGGATGGCGAGATCGGTGTCGGCGCGGGTGTCGATGTTCATCGTTGTTCCTCTCTGGCTCGCGGAATCGAAGCCGCGGCGATCTGCAAACGATAAGCGCGTGAGCGCCGGCGCGATTGCCCTGCGGCGCCCAGCCACTTGTCCGTGTACAGCACTGCAATGCGCATGCGGCAGTCAACCCTTCGCGCGCCGCCAGGCAAGACGGGGTCCGGGCGATCTGCACAATGTCAAGCTGGCACAGCCACGACGAGCCCACCCCCGATGAGCAGCACCCCGATTCAAGTCGCCCCTCTGACCGCACGCATAGGAGCCGAGATCCACGGTGTCGACGTGCGCGAGCCGCTGGGCGCACAGCAGCTGGCGCAGGTGCGGGCCGCGTTGGCCGAATACCAAGTGGTCTTCTTTCGCGACCAGCGGCTCGACCTCGACAGCCTGCAGGCCTTTGGCCGCCAGTTCGGTGAGCTGATCACGCACAGCGGCGTCGCCGGCGTCGAAGGGCATCCGCATGTCGTCGCGATCCACAGCGACGCCAACTCGAAATACGTGGCCGGCGAGAACTGGCATTCCGACCTCACCTGCAATGCCGAGCCGCCGATGGGCAGCATCCTGCACCTGCACACGGTGCCGCCGGTCGGTGGCGACACGCTCTTCGCCAGCATGTATGCCGCCTACGAAGCGCTCTCGCCGCGCATGAAGACCTATTTGGCCGGGCTGAGCGCTGTGCACGACGGCGAGCACGTGTACCGTCCGCTGACCAACGACCCGGACAAGCGCTTCCCGTGCTCCTCGCACCCCATCGTGCGCACGCACCCGGTGACCGGCCGCAAGGCGCTGTTCGTCAACGCCTCGTACACGACGCGCATCGACGAGGTCTCAACAGAAGAGAGCGACGCCGTGCTCGGCTACCTCTACCAGCACTGCACGAATCCGAACTTCCAAGTGCGCTTTCGCTGGCGGCCGAACTCGGTCGCGTTCTGGGACAACCGTTGCACCCAGCACCTCGCCGTGTGGGACTACTTTCCGCAACTGCGCTCGGGCTATCGGGTCACGCTCAAGGGCGACAAGCCTGTCTGAGGTTTGTTGCGCCGCTGCGGCGCGCGCATCAGGAAAGTCGGCACCGCGACGACGATCAGCAACCCGGCATAGACATAGAAGATCAGGCTGAAGCTGCCGCGGGCATCGGCGATCGCACCGGCGGCCAGCGGTCCCACTGCGGCGACCGTGGTCAACAGCCACACTGTCGCCAGGACCTGCGATCCGGTGTCCCGGCCGAAGTAGCGCAGCGGCAGCACGTTGGCCGCCACGAAGCTGGCACCCCAGCCCAGGCCGTAGACCAGCGCGGCGGCGTATTGCAGCACCGTGGTGTCGGCCGAAGCCAGAATCACATTGCCCAGGGCCTGGGCCACCAGCCCGCCGGCCAGCAGGTGCGGCAGCGGCATGGCTTCGCACAGCCGCCCGGCGATGCCCTTGGTGAACGTCGCGGTGAGTGCCAGCGCGCTGAGGATGACGGCGCCGAAGGCCGGTGTCGCTCCCATCTTCACCAGGTGCGAGATCGTGACGCTGGAGTTGGTGGTCACGCAGGCCATCGTGATCGCCATCGCGGCGGCCACGAGCATGAACTGCGACGTGAAGATCGCCTCGCGATTGCTCCATGGCTCACCCTCGGCTTGCAGCGGCGTCGACGCCGCATCGGCCGGGGCAGCGGCGGCTGCGCTGCGGCTGTCGATGTCGCGCACGAAGGCAAAGCAGAACAGGCCGATGACGATGGCCACCCAGCCCATCACCTGCCAGTGGATGCGCCAGCTGCCGCTGCCCGACACGATGGCCTCGACCACCGGCGGCCCCACGCTCGCACCGAACGCGCCGATCATCAGGTACAGGCCGATGATGCGTGCCGAACTGGTCGGGAACCAGGCTGCCAGCAGGTAGATCGCCGGAACGTTCCCGGCGAGCGCATAGCCGAGCCCGAGCAGCAGCATCGCGGCGTAGAAGATCCACAGGCTGGTCGATGCCGCGGCCAGAAAGAACCCGAGGGTCAGTGCGGCCGCGCCGGCCACGATGGTCCAGCGGCCACCGACGCGTTTCATCATCAAGGCAGGCAGGGGGCTGCACAGGCCGCAGGCGATCCCGAGCAGCGAGAAGCTGAAGCCCGCCGCGGCCTGTGACCAGTGCAGCTCGCCCACCATGGTGTAGAGCACGACGCCCAGCGAGGTGAAGGTCGCGCCGTTGAGGAAGAAAAAGATCAGCGTCACGGCCGCGAACACCGACCAGGGGCTGCGTGTCGAAATACGGTTCATCGTGGCTACCCGTTGACTTGAGTCGGCGCCTGCGGGGCATGTCTGCCGCAAGGCGTGTTGAGCGTTGATTAGCGTCTGCCTCGCTGCGGTTGTCTTGCGTCGAGGTGCATGGGTTCTTGCCATGGCGAAGCACGAGATGGCGCGTCGGCAGGCGCGTCCAAGCAAGAGGCAGGCCCCGTTCCTTGGCATGCTGGCGCTTTTGACGACGGCAAGCCGAGGAACAGCATGAAGAACTGGTTCATCACCGGCGTGAGCTCGGGTCTGGGTCATGCCGTGGCCGAGGCCGCGTTGCAGCGCGGCGATCGCGTCACAGGCACGGTGCGCGAAACGGCTGCCAGCGAACGCTTCGAACGGGTCGCGCCCGGCCGGTCGTTCGGGTTGCGACTCGACGTCACGAACGAGGTCGCCGTGCGGGCGGCCGTTGCTCAGGCCGAAGCTGCGATGGGTGGCATCGACATCCTCGTCAACAATGCCGGCTACGGCCTGGTCGGCGGGATCGAGGCGGCCAGCCTGGCCGAGTACCGTGCGCAGTTCGAGGTCAACGTGTTCGGCGCGGTCGCAATGATGCAGGCCGTGTTGCCCCAGATGCGCGCGCGGCGCGCGGGGCGCATTCTCAACATCACCTCGGTGTCGGGGCTCGTCGGCTGGCCCAGCCTCGGCGTCTACTCGGGCAGCAAGTTCGCGCTCGAAGGCATTTCCGAGACGCTGGCGCTGGAACTCGCCGGCCTCGGCATCCACGTGACGATGATCGAACCCGGTGGCTTGCGCACCGACTTCGCGACCCGCTCGCGGGCCCGCACACAACGCGTGCTGAGCGACTACGACGCGACCGTCGGCGCCTGCGTGCGCCTGCTCGACGAACACGCAGGGCACGAAGTCGGCGACCCGCGCCGGGCGGCCGCGGCCATCCTCACTGTGGCCGATGCGCTGGCGCCACCGCTGCGCCTGC